>Ga0316602_10000026_pt1 | contig 177770 bp, 189 predicted proteins | sample OWC_soil_day10_C_FD_203103 | JGI IMG/M metagenome (GOLD analysis project Ga0316602, IMG submission 203103) | Wetland soil microbial communities from Old Woman Creek delta, Ohio, United States - OWC_soil_day10_CT | ecosystem: Environmental > Terrestrial > Soil > Wetlands | place: USA: Ohio...
GGCTTTTCGTTTTCAAATACTGCATTTCGAATACAAAAACTGCGTTTGGTTTACAAATATTCACTTGTCGATTTACAAAATGGCGTCTCGCCTTACAAAGTGGCATCTCGCCTTTCAATTAAGCTTTTTTAGTTTAATCCTAAATTGAAGGGTGAAAAAGATTAGTGGAAAAGCAGGTAAATGTAGAAATATGTCGTATTATGCAAAATATAAATTCGTAAAATAGTTTTATCGTGGAATGCGAGTTTTTATTAGGCTATATTCTGCTATGGACCTCTTTTGTGCAGTTAAGCAAGAAAAATGATAAAAACGGGAGGCGGTTTAAGGTGCGGATATTAGTTTTGGATGACTCGGATATTATGCGCGATGTTGTAGTTAATAGTTTGGTTGAAAGTGGGTTGCCTAGGGAAGTGATAACCGAAGCCGCTAGTGGTGTGGAAGCAATTCGTCTGGTGAATTCAGATACGTTTGATTTGTTCATATTAGATATAGTAATGGATGGAATTGACGGAGTAGCAGTGTTAAAAGAAATTAAGAAAGTCCAACCTGCGGCTAAGGTTATTATGTGCAGCACGTTCAGTAAGAGTGAAACGGTACGGGATCTTATTGATTTAGGTATTGATGATTTTATTGTCAAACCCTTTACGCGCGAAAGACTAAAAGATACTACTTTTCGCTATATACATAATTATTGATGATTTTATCGGAAACAGTGAATTATTTTAGTTGGTTTGTACTGCAGCTTAAAAAAACCCAGTACTTTGTCAGCGGGCTGACAAAGTACTGGGTTTTTTAGTGGAACAGTTTTAGCAACAGAAAAATTTTATTAGGGCAAGTTTTGGTTTTATATGAAACGATGAGCTTTCGCATTTTAATAAAAAATATCTTTAAATAAGTAGCATTAATTATTATATTTTGCAGGGGTTGTTATAACAAAAAAAATGCGTTAAAATAAGCTTAAAATAAAGTGAAACAATTCACAAGCAAATACGACAATTATATAAAATTCGGGCAATTTGCTCCTGGTACTCAAGGCTGCGAATTATATATTGATGTTGTCAATTTATTAAAAAAAGCTTTCTCAAGGAGGACAAGATGTCACAAATTAGTGAAGTCGGAAAAATTCGGCGTGAAGTTTTAATTGAAATCAGCAGATTAATTTTTGAAGGAAAACTTGAGCAAGAGATCTATACTATTTTAGGCACGGTGGTAAAAGAAGACGGACCGCGATATCGGTGTTGTGTTCATAAAGAACGGGCGGTTCTGGGTGAACGGATTAATATGGCGCTTAGTCAGCCGATTGGTACTCGCCTAGAGGATGCAGCGGAAAATACGATGAATGGTAAATTTACGGTAATGCCGATTATTAATGTATTACCGGAAGCCTGTGACCGTTGTCCGATTGATAAATTTCTGGTAACGGATGCCTGCCGTAATTGTATTGCCCATAGTTGTATTTCCAGCTGTCCTAAAAATGCGATTATGGTTGTGCAAAACCGGGCATATATTGATAAAACCAAGTGTGTGGAATGTGGCTTGTGCAAGCGGTCCTGCCAGTATGGAGCAATTATTGAGATAAGCCGTCCCTGTGAACGAGTGTGCGAACTTGAAGCCATAACCGCCGGAAATGATCGGCGGGCAGTTGTCGATTATACAAAGTGTGTGTCATGCGGCGCTTGCATGATAGCTTGTCCGTTTGGTGCAATCAATGAATATTCCCAAATTGGAGAGTTAGCCGTGCTTCTAAAAGCACAAAAGAAACGGATTTATGCGATGCTTGCACCGTCATATTCCGGTCAGTTTGGGCCGAAAGTAAAGTCAGAACAGGTGGCTGCTGGATTACGTAAACTTGGCTTTGCAGAAACGGTGGAGGTTGCATTTGCGGCTGATGTTGTAACTAATGCTGAAGCAAAGGAATTTGTTGAAACAATAATGAACGGTCAAGATTATATGACAACATCATGTTGCCCGGCATTTGTTACATTGGCTAAGCAATTTCCTGACGCTTTAAGTCATGTTTCAACAACTGTATCACCAATGATTGCTGCCGGAAAAATTATTAAGGCTGATGAACCTGAGGCCGTGGTGGTGTTTATTGGTCCTTGCGTAGCTAAAAAGGCGGAGGCGGTTAACAACCGCGAGATAATTGATTTTGCGATAACTTTTGAAGAGCTCTCGGCACTGTTTATTGGTGCAGGTATCGATCTTCAGGCAGGAGATGAAGTTCCAATTGTTTCAGGGGCATCGAGTGATGGTATTGGTTTTGCCAAGGCTGGCGGAGTAGCTCAGGCAGTAAAAAATGTGTTATCCACAAATTATCCCGGTATGGTGCTTAAGGAGCATCATTGTGATGGACTGGCTAATTGTAAATCAACCCTAACGGAGCTTGCAAAGGGAACCTTAGCGGCTAATTTTTTGGAAGGGATGGCGTGTCCCGGAGGTTGTGTCGGTGGACCGGGCAGATTGATGGATGCTCGGGTCACGGCTAAAATGGTGGAACAGCACTCGGCTAAGGCTGCTATAAAATCAGCCGCCGCAAATAAGGCGGCATTAGACGAAGGACAAAAGCATTTTTCTGATAATCACAACTAAGCAATGTATAGTTTATGCCTGTTTGGGAAAGACTTTTAACAGCACCATACTAGGGAGTGTTGTAGATGTTACCTTTTCCTAAAACTGTAAAAAAACGGGCGTTGTTAGCTTCAGTTGTTTTAGCGGCGGCTTTTATATTAGCCTATTGCTATGTGGAATTTGAGACAAGCCGGGATGTACCGTCTAAGTTAACTGATGTAGAGGTGGTTGGTCAGGACGGGAAAATTAAGCTTGCTGAAAACTGTACGCTGGTGCAAAAGATTGTTTATTTGAAATGTGGCGATGAAGAGGAATTTAGAACGAAAATATCTGAGAGTATGGTTGGTCTTAATCTCAACCAAGTGCAGCAGATCTATGCTGGTTGGAATATTAATAAGTTTGATGCCCAAGAAGTTATTATGACTCTAGAAGTAGACAGCTTTTGCCGGGATCATTTAAGCAATATGTTTTTAGGGGTCCAAGACGAGAAAGTGGCAGTTTTTTATGGCCATCCCGGTCCAAAAGCTGTTTTGAAGGAAGTTATTAATATTCCGCTCAGCCGGTTGCAGGAAAAAGATGCTGAGGAGCTTCGCCATGGGCTGGTAGTAGGGTCTAAAGACGAATTGTTGCGGACTTTGGAGGGCCTGCAGGCTCAGTGACTATGAGGATAAAATGTTGTCCGACCTCGTTGACAAGGCACTTTGCCGAATCAACGAGGTTTATTATTTTGTAAACGAACGTTAGTTTGTGCACTGCTGGAGGAATATCAGTGTATGCTGTCGAAAGTTAAAAATACACTAAGGAGGGCAGGTTATATGTTAGTATTGGGGATTGATCCGGGAACTGCTATTTGCGGTTACGGTATTATAAGGCAGGACGGAAATCGAATTAAGGCGATAAAATATGGGGCTATTCAGACCAGTCCGGGGCAAGCGGTTGAGCTTCGTCTGCAAACGGTATATTTAGGCGTTGACGCGCTTATTAGGGAGTACAAACCGGACTTGGTTGGGGTTGAACAATTATTTTTCAATAAAAATGTTACTACGGCAATGACTGTTGGTCAGGCTAGGGGGGTAATCCTGTTGGCAGCAGCGCAAAATGGTGTGGAAATAATGGAATTTACCCCGCTGCAAGTCAAACAATCGGTAGTCGGGTATGGCAAGGCTACCAAAGACCAGGTTATTTATATGACCCAGAAGTTGTTGTGTTTGCCGGCCAAACCACATCCGGATGATGTGGCGGATGCATTAGCGGTGGCGATTTGTACTGCTCATTCTAGCTCACTGGGTGTCTTAAGGGAGTACCGGCGATGATCGGATATTTGAAAGGGCATGTTGCCAAGTTATTTGCGGATTATTGTTTTATTGATGTCCAGGGTGTTGGTTATCGGGTCTTTATCTCGTCAGCAACCAGGCAAGATTTAGTTATAAATGAAGAAATTATGCTGTTGACATATTTAAATGTGCGTGAAGATGCGTTATTATTATATGGGTTTACTACTTCTGATGAGTATGAGCTGTTTGAATTATTGATTTCAATTACCGGTATTGGTCCTAAAGTGGCCTTAGGGGTTCTGTCGGCGATTCGTCCTGAAGAATTTCGCCTGGCAGTCAGCCAAAAAAATGCGGGGTTATTAACGAAAATACCGGGTATTGGTAAGAAAACTGCTGAACGAATGATTTTAGAACTTAAAGACAAGATTGGTCTTCCGGATGCTCAGGATGGTATGCCTAGTCAAACTGCCACACTGGAGGCTCGCGCTGGTGATCCATTAGCAGAGGCCCTGGCGGCTCTCACGGCGCTGGGTTATAGTCAAGGGGAAGCGGCGGTGGTGTTAGCTAAAGTTCAAGGTGAGGACAAAACGGTCGAGGAACTTATCCGGCTGGCACTGAGAGAAATCAGCAGGAGGTAGCGGATGGAAGAGCGAATTATAGAAGGCCAAGAACAGGAAGTTGATAATTGGCAATTTTCTTTGCGGCCACGTCGGCTCGGGGAATATATTGGTCAGGATCAGGTAAAAGAGAATTTAACGGTGTTTATTCAGGCTGCTTTGGCGAGAAATGAAGCGCTTGATCATGTGTTATTATATGGGCCGCCGGGATTAGGTAAAACTACGCTGGCGGGGATAGTTGCTAATGAGATGGGGGTTAATTTCCGGGTTACTTCGGGCCCGGCGATTGAACGGGCTGGCGATTTAGCGGCACTGTTGACTAATTTGGGCGAAAAAGACGTTTTGTTTATTGATGAAATTCATCGTCTGTCGCGGGCTGTTGAAGAAATTCTTTATTCCGCAATGGAAGATTATTGTTTGGACATAATTATTGGTAAGGGGCCAAGTGCGAGGTCTTTGCGGCTTGACTTGCCAAAATTTACGCTGGTGGGAGCTACTACCAGGGCCGGAGCACTGACTTCGCCGCTTCGGGACCGGTTTGGCGTAATTTGCCGGTTGGAGTATTATGAACAGCAACATTTGGTGTATATTATAAAACGGGCGGCTGAAATACTTAATGTTGTGATTGATGATGATGGTGCAATGCTAATTGCGTGCCGGTCGCGGGGAACGCCCCGTGTTGCCAATCGCCTGCTAAAACGGGTTCGTGATTATGCTCAGGTTGTAGGTGATGGTGTTATTAACGCCGAACTGGCCGATAAAGCACTGGCGATGTTAGATGTCGATAGTTGCGGACTGGATAAAACCGACCAACGGCTGTTAAGAGCGATTATTGAAAAGTTCGGTGGTGGTCCGGTCGGACTTGATACGTTGGCGGCAGCAATAAGCGAAGAAGCTGAGACGATTGAGGATGTAATTGAACCATATCTTTTGCAACTTGGATTAATTAATCGTACTCCTCGGGGACGAGTTGCTACATCGGGCGCGTATCGCCATTTTGGTGTACCGATTAGGCAAAACGAGGCAGAGTCGGAAAAACTGTGGTAAGGAGATTATAAACGATGCGTGTATTGCTCCATATGTGCTGTGGCCCGTGTGCCGCGTATCCGGTTGAACATCTAAAAAAAGAAGGTTACGATATTACCGGCTACTTTTTCAACCCCAATATTCATCCTTATAAGGAATTTCGTCACCGGTTGGAGACGGCACAAGAATTTGCGGGAAAAGTTGGTTTGGAAATTATCATTGACGATAATTATGATCTGGAAGATTTTTTACGGTTGGCGTTAGATGCTCCTAATGGGCGTTGTCAGGAATGTTATAAACTAAGGTTGACTCAGGCGGCACGCTATGCTAAAACTAATGGGTATGAAAGCTTTACTACCTCGTTGTTAGTCAGCCCTTATCAACAGCATGAAGTAATTAAAGTTGTTGCGGAGCAAATCGCCGAGCAAGAGGGAATACCGTTCTTATATTTCGATTTCCGGCCCGGCTGGCAGCAAGGGGTTGAACTTAGTAAAATGTTGGAGCTTTACCGGCAACCATATTGTGGTTGTGTATTCAGTGAACGGGATCGTTATAAGAAAACGAAGAAGGAGAAGCGCTGATGTTCCCGGGCTTTGATTCTTTTGGCAAGACGCTGATGCTGATTGGCGGAATAATTTTTCTTGCTGGCATCTTGATGCACTTCAGCGGCAAGATGCCGTGGCTGGGGAAATTACCGGGCGATATTCATATTGAACGGGACTCTTTCGGCGTGTATTTTCCGATAGCTACATCTATTTTGCTGAGTATTGTTTTAACAATTTTATTAAATTTGTTTGACAGGCGTTAATCATAAAGGAGTTGTTAATACTGCGAAACGTTGTGATTTTGGCATTAATTATAATAGGTTTATGTATAGTACCGGTTTATGCGGCGCCTTTTTCCCAAGAACCTCTTATTCGGGTGGGTATTTTAAGTAATCAATCACAAATAGTCATTTCAGCTAACCAAGAATTTTCCCTGGTGGAGGATACTACCGGAAAAGTTCTGGGCCGGTATTTGCCATGTGATAAGGTAACTATAACAATCAACGGCGGTAAACTTGCGCTGAATAGTAAGGTTATAACTGCCACTGAAGTTAGGGTGGCAGTTCCTAAGGTTGGTGGGCCGGATATTCAAGTAAATGCAAATGTGTACCGCGGCGAAATCAGGTTGCATCGTACTGTCGGTAAGCAAGGGGTGACGGCGGTAAATATTTTGCCGTTGGAAAAATATTTGTGCGGGATTGTGCCTAAAGAAATTTCGCCGCAATGGCCGGCAGAAACGCTTAAAGCCCAGGCGGTGGCAGCCCGTACATATGCTATTTATAGTTTAAATAAACATAACGCCGACGGTTACGATGTCTGCGCTGATACGGACTGTCAGGTGTATGGCGGCCTGTCGGCTGAAGACGACCGAACAACTGCGGCGGTTAATGCTACAGTCGGACTGGTTATGGTTTATCAGGACAAGGTAATTCCTGCAGTATTTCATTGCAGCAGCGGCGGTTATACCGAAAACAGTGAAAATGTATGGGGCGGTTATTCGCAATTTTTGCGCGGGGTTAAAGATTTTGATGAAAAATCTCCCTATTATAAATGGGAAAAAAGATTGACCGGGTTAGAGGTTGCCAAAATCTTGGGGCAGGCTGGTTATGAGATTGGCGAATTTAAAGCCGTCGAACTATCGCCGCTTACTACTCCCGGCAAGTTTGCCGCAGACCGGGGAGTATCTGGCCGGGTAAAACAGGTGTGCTTTGTTGGTACAAATGGCAATGTGGTGTTGAGCGGAACGGAAGTTCGCCGCATACTGGGACTGCGTAGTTCATTATTTGATATAAAAGTTCAGCCAGTAGTTACGACTGAAAAAAATGTTAGCAGCCTTAATAAAGGTGTTAGGATTGTTGATGTGATAATTAATGGTTATGGCTGGGGTCATGGGCTGGGCTTATCCCAGTGGGGAGCTAAAGCTATGGCTGAGCAAGCTATGCCGGGAAATAAAGAATACTTTAAAACCATCTTGAAACACTATTATTCAGGTGTCAGCCTCGAAAAGGAGTATTAGACGATGCAGTTAGCTGATTTTGACTATTTTTTACCGGAAGAACTGATTGCTCAGCATCCAATTGCTGAGCGGGATCACTCCCGGCTTTTAGTATTGAACCGTACTGATGGAACGATTAAGCACCAGCACTTTTTTAATTTGCCGGAATATTTATTGCCGGGGGATACGTTGGTGTTTAATGATACCAGAGTTATTCCTGCCCGGCTTATTGGTCATAAGCCGGATACTGGCGGAAAAATCGAAGTTTTTTTATTAAACCGCCTGGAAGGAAGCAGTTGGGAAGCGCTGGTCAAACCGGGACGTAAGGCCCGTCCCGGAACTTTAGTTAAGTTTAGTGATGAATTATCTTGCGAAATCGGCGAAACAACTGATTTTGGCGGACGAGTCGTCAAGTTTATTTTTGACGGTATTTTTGAAGAAATTTTAGACAGGCTTGGTGAGACGCCCCTGCCGCCTTATATTCATAGCCGACTGGACGACAAGGAACGTTATCAAACGGTATACGCTAAGTCCGACGGATCGGCGGCTGCGCCAACCGCCGGACTGCATTTTACTCCGGAGCTATTAACCAAGCTGAAAGATATGGGGATTAATTTAGCGTTTGTAACTTTGCATGTAGGGCTGGGAACTTTTCGCCCGGTAAATGTGGATGATGTAAAGAGTCATGTTATGCACCGTGAATATTATTCTATTTCCCCGGAAGCGGCGGCGGTTATTAATGCTACTAAACGTCGGGGCGGACGAATCGTGGCGGTAGGAACTACAAGTGTTCGGACGCTTGAGACGGCGGCGGTAGATGGGTATGTAGAAGCTAAGAGTGGTTGGACGGATATTTTTATTTATCCCGGCTACAATTTTAAGATGGTAGATGGTCTGGTGACTAATTTCCATTTGCCGAAATCAACGCTGTTAATGCTGGTTAGTGCGCTGGTCGGGCGGGAAAAAGTCCTGGCGGCATACAATGAGGCGGTTGAGGCACGTTATCGGTTTTTCAGTTTTGGCGATGCAATGTTAATTATGTAATTAAATAATGAAATAGAGCGAGGTTATTATGGCTGCTGTTACGTACGAATTAATTAAGCGCTGCTCCAAAACTGGAGCCCGCGCGGGGCGTTTACATACGCCGCATGGCGTATTTGATACTCCTATTTTTATGCCGGTGGGAACTCAGGCTACAGTAAAAGCAATGTCGCCGCATGAATTGGAGGAGATGGGGGCTGGCATTATTCTCAGCAACACCTATCACCTATTTTTACGGCCTGGACATGAATTAGTGGCTGAAGCGGGCGGATTGCATTCTTTTATGAATTGGCATAAGGGGATTCTCACCGATAGCGGTGGGTTCCAAGTATTTAGTCTGGGACCATTACGTAAGATTACTGAAGAGGGAGTAACTTTCCGTTCTCATATTGACGGTTCAAAGCAGTTCCTATCACCGGAACGGGCTACTGAGGTACAGATGGCGCTCGGGGCGGATATTATTATGGCATTTGATGAATGTGTGCCATATCCGGCTGATTTTGAGTATGCCAAAGCTTCGACGGAACGGACAACCCGCTGGGCGGAACGTTGTTTAAAAGCCCATACCCGCCGCGATGATCAAGCGCTGTTTGGTATTGTTCAGGGCGGTATGTATAAAGAACTGCGCACGATGAGTGCGCATGATTTGGTTGCTATGGATTTTCCGGGTTATGCTATCGGGGGGTTAAGTGTCGGTGAACCTAAATCGTTGATGTATGAGATGCTTGAACATACTGTGCCCGAGCTGCCGGAAAATAAGGCGCGCTACTTGATGGGCGTAGGCACGCCTGATTGTCTGGTAGAAGGTGTGCTTCGCGGGATTGATATGTTTGACTGTGTCTTTCCGACCCGAGTTGCGCGTAATGGTACGGCAATGACTGGAAAAGGCCGACTGGTGATTAAAAATGCGGAATATGCCAGGGATTTTCGGCCGATTGATGAAAAATGCGACTGTTATGCTTGTCGTAATTTTTCTCGGGCCTATATTCGCCATTTGCTTAAAACAGAAGAGATTTTTGGCCTTCGCCTGACCACGATGCATAATCTCCACTTTTTAATTAATTTTATGAAACAAATGAGGACCGCCATTATTGAAGATAATTTTCCTGCATTTCGCGATGAGTTTTGGGCTGATTGGGAACGCGGTTAGAGGATTTAATGGTCTTGTCGCGAAATGGATAATGAAGGGAGGTGATTTAGTGCCGGAAGGATATATGCAATTAGTTAATTTTTGGCCGATCGCTTTGATGTTTGTGGTTATGTACTTTATTGTTTATCGACCACAAAAAAATCAAGAGAAAAAACGCAAGAGCATGTTGGACAGCTTGAAAAAAGGCGACCGAGTTATTACTGTTGGCGGAATTTATGGAACAATTACAGCTTTTGATGCTGACAAAGTAACTTTAAAAGTTGCTGAAAAAACGGAACTTGTTTTTTCTCGTAGCTCGATTGCTTCAATTCAGGGAGAGTGAGGCTAGCTATGCCAGATACTTCCTTGAACTTAAAACAAAGGTTAAGACGTGAACTTTTAGCAAAACGCCGAGCTTTGGCGGAAGATTTTGTTGCTGAAGCTTCCCGGCGGATTGCTTTGAGCATGCTGGAATGGCCGGTGTACCAAAAGGCCAAGACGGTTATGGCATATTTAGCGATGCCGGATGAACCATGCACTAATGCTATTATTGATGATGCTTTAGAACGTGGTAAACAGGTGTGTGTCCCGTTTATGCGGCAGGAGTATGGCTTTATGGATGCTGCCCGGATAAATGGGTTGGACGATTTGGTTGTTGGGCGTCTTAATCTAAAAATGCCAAATCCGGCCACTTGTAAGCTTGTTCGGCCGGATTCTATTGATTTAGTGATTGCGCCTGGGGTTGCGTTTGATGTTCATGGTAATAGGCTGGGCATGGGTGCTGGCTATTATGATCGGTTTTTGGCGAAGATGCCGAATGTTTACCGTTTAGGGTTGGCCTGGTCTTTTCAGATATTGCCCATAGTGCCTTATGATGAACATGATATTAGGATGCATCATTTGTTGACAGAAAGCGGCTTTTGGCCTGTTCATTAGTTCGGGATTTAAGAGCTGGCCTTTGGGAGGCTTATGCGCTATGGAAGTAAAAATAGGTATTGCCAAAATAAATAAATATGCTGTTGCCGAGTGTGGTGACAGTGTAGAAGTGGCAGAACGTCCCTTGGGGGGGATTTCTGCCATTTTGGCTGATGGGCAGGGCAGTGGCAAAGCGGCAAAAATCACCAGCAGTCTGGTGGTTAATCGGGCGGCGGCTTTAATTGCTGAAGGTGCTAGAGACGGCGCGGTAGCCCGAACGGTTCATGATTATTTATACGCGATGAAAGATGGAAAAGTATCTTCGACCTTAACCATTATGAGCGCCGATTTAGAGACAGATACGCTGCTTTTCTCCCGTAATTCTAACTGCCCGGTGTTGGTAAAAGGCGAGTATGGTGTTGTTGTATATGACGATGCTGTCCATCCCATCGGCGTTCATAAGCACATGAAACCAATTATGAATCAAATTCCCATCGAAGTGGGAACAATTCTAGTGTCATATACTGATGGAATTCAGGCAGCCGGGCGTAAACGCGGCAAAACTTCGGATTTTGATAAGCTACTGCGGATCGTTGAGGATAATGGTCCTGAACATGTTGATTTTATTGCTAAAAGTATTTTGGAGTATGCGCTCGAACTTGATGATTACCGGGCCGGAGATGATATGACTGTTGTTGTCATGGGAGTCTCACGGCGGGAAGAGGATAATAAAATTCAGCGGATGAATGTAACTTTTCCGTGTTAAGCTGGTGAGATGAGTGCGCCTTGTTGTAGTAGGTCCATGTGCTTCTGGGAAGACTACTTTAGTAGGAAAATTGCGCGACTCGGGTGTTAATGCTTTTAATGTTGCGCAGGAACATTCCGGTGTGAAAAAATTATGGCAAAAAAAATGCCCGGATATACTGATCATGTTGGACGCATCAATGGCGGCTATCCGGCAGCGGCGCAATGTTCCTTGGGGCGAGGAACGGCTTATGGCACAACATGAACGCCTGGTTGATGCGAGAGCGAATGCGGATTTATACCTTTATACGGATAATCTGACAGCTGATGAAGTATTAGCGGCAGTCCTAGCTTATATCAATAAAAGCGATGGTGTTGACAATGGCAGCAATAACTGTAGACGACCTTAAACATGATGCGGAAGTAACGGTATATCACCGATGCAGTACTGAGTTTTTAGGGCAGCTTGGTTTTACCGAACATGGACGTCGGCATGCTATGCTGGTGTCTAATCGCGCGCGTAAAGTCTTAAGTGATTTGGATTACAGTGAGCGAGCCTGTGAGTTGGCGGCAATAGCCGGGTATCTGCATGATATTGCTAACTTGGTGAACCGTTATAATCATGGCGGTAATGGGGCGATTATGGCATATGTCATTTTAACCCGTCTGGGTATGAACCCAGAAGAAATTGCCTTGGTAGTTTCGGCGATTGGCAATCATGAAGAAGAACGAGGCAATGCGATTAATCATGTGGCCTCTGCCTTGATATTGGCCGATAAGTCTGATGTTCATCGTTCCCGAGTTACGCATACTGATTTTGCCAAATTTGAAATACATGACCGGGTAAATTATGCGGTCGAAGAAAGTAAGCTGTTGGTAGATAAAGTTGAAAAAATTGTGACCCTGAAGTTAACGATCGACACAGATATTTGTCCGCTAATGGAATACTTTGAGATTTTTTTACAGCGCATGATTATGAGTCAGCAAGCCGCGGACTTTCTGGGCTGTAAGTTTGCTTTGGTAATAAACGACACAAAACTATTGTAATAGTCAGGGTTTTATTGACAGTGGAAGGTACTTCCAATATAATTAAACCTAGTGTAAATGTAACGAGAATGGGGGAGAAATTCCTTGAGATGGGGTAATTTAGCTAAATTTTTGATTCCGGTTGTTGTGATTTTGGGCATTTTTGGTTTTTATGTATCGCCGTTAGCCTATTCTATTAAGCAGGGGCTTGATTTGCAGGGTGGTACGCACGTAGTAATGGAAGCGGTTGATACCCCCGAAGCTAAGGTCGATAACGAGGCCATGCAACGGGCAGTTCAAATTATGGAACGACGGGTAAACGGACTTGGCTTAACCGAGCCGCTTATCCAAAGGCAGGGTGATCGGCGGATTATTATCGAGCTGCCAGGTATTAAAGATCCGGAAGGCGCTATTGCAATCATCGGTAAAACCGCGCTGCTAGAATTTAAAGACGAAGCTGGTAACACGGTGATGAATGGTAATGATCTTACTGACGCGAAAGAGTCATACGATCAAAATCATCAGGCGGTGGTCGGGATAACCTTTAGTTCTGAAGGGGCGACGAAGTTCGCCGACCTTACTGCAAAAAATGTTGGCAAGCGAATTGCCATTGTCCTTGATAATCAAATATTGACCAATCCAACGGTACAAGAAGCTATTCCGAGCGGGAAAGCGCAAATTACGGGGAACCGTTCCCTGGAAGAAGCGCACAACCTGGCAATTTTGTTAAAGTCAGGGTCGTTGCCAGTAAAACTTAATATCGTTGAAACCCGAACAGTCGGGCCAACTCTTGGACAAGACTCCAAAGAAAAGAGTGAAGTGGCCTTCGCTATCAGTATTGTGGCGATTCTGGTGTTTATGTTGCTGTTCTATCGTTTATCCGGTTTAGTGGCCAATATCGCGCTGGTACTTTTTGTACTGCTATTATTGTTCTGCTTAAAAATGCTTAACGCGACACTTACGTTGCCGGGTATTGCCGGAATAATTTTAACGATGGGGATGGCGGTAGATGCCAATGTTCTTATCTTCGAGCGGTTTAAAGAGGAATATCGGAATGGTAAAACCCTAAGGGCGGCAATGGACGCCGGGTTTTCCCGAGCGTTTAATACCATCTTCGATTCGAATATCACTACGCTGTTCGCAGCTGTGGTACTGTTCTTTTTTGGTTCCGGCACGCTCAAAGGTTTTGCTATTAACTTAGGGCTAGGAATTATTCTCAGCATGTTTACAGCGATTACTGCCACCAGATATTTGCTGAAAGCACTGATGAATACTAACATTTTCAAAAACGGCAAATTTTTCGGGGCGTAGGGGGTGCGATGATGAAATTTAATATTATTGGTCGAAGGTACTGGTGGTTTTTACTCTCTGCGCTAATTATGATTCCAGGGTTAATTTCAATGGCGGTTCAAGGGTTCAATCTGGGAATTGATTTTACCGGCGGGACACTGTTGGATTTAAGATTTAACCAATCGGTTAGCGTGGCGCAAGTGCGTGAAGCTTTGAAACCGTATGATTTAGATGGCAGTACTATTCAGTTAGCTGCCGGTGCCGAAACCGGAGCGTCTTACGATGTATTTATCCGGACTAAGGTTTTAGATGAAACCGAAAGAACTACCGTATTGGCTGGAATTAAGGAGAAACTAGGCGATTTTAATGTTCTTCGGATTGAAAAAGTTGGCGCAACAATTGGGGCAGAACTAACCCAGCAGGCAATTATCGCGATTGTTATTTCCTGGGTGCTAATGATTATATATATTACATACCGGTTTGAGTTTACCTTTGCGGTGTCAGCGATAGCCGCATTAATTCATGACGTTATTGTAGTACTGGGTATTTTTTCGTTGCTTCAGAAGGAAGTGGATGCTTCTTTTGTAGCGGCAGTGCTTACCATCGTTGGCTATTCCATTAATGACACCATTGTTATTTTTGATCGTATTAGAGAAAATCTTAAAACTCACCGTAAATCAGAAAGTTTCCAAGATCTAGTCAACCATAGCATTTGGCAGACTATGACCCGGTCAATTTACACTGTACTTACGGTGCTGTTCTGTGTGGTAACATTATACTTCTATGGCGGCGAAACGACGAAGAACTTTGCATTAGCTCTTATTATCGGCTTTACCAGTGGGGCATATTCATCGATCTTCAACGCCAGCCCAATCTGGGTAACCTGGAAAGAATGGCAAGATCGGCGGCGGCTTAACGGCAAAGTAAAAGGTGCTAATTAATCAATAGGCTATTAAGGTCTGAGCTCGGACAACAGGTCTTGGCTCAGACTGTAGACAAAATAAGCACTCTCACTTTACGATGTGGGAGTGCTTATTTATGTCCGTAAAAAACCAGAGATACGCAGAGCCAAATCCAGTTTGCATGACTAGAAAATCACCTGTTAAGAGATATAGATAATTGGCCGCCTTGCCCAAAGATAAAAACTGACGATGACAATATTGACCACGTGGGACATAAATGTTCCCGTGCCAGGGGTATAGTGGCAAATTTTGGCAATAATTATACCAACCGACCCAGTATTCATCCCGCTAAGCTGGCAAATAACATGAGCTGTCCATTCAAGCAAGTTTTATCATATAACATCGTAACACGCCCACCTACCGTGCTATTTATAAACAAATATCGCAATAATTGTGTAAAATCATTGGTAGTGTATTGCTATATAAGCTAATAGTAACTATAATGTAACCTGTGCCTAAACGAATTTTTCAGGCTGTCGTTTTGATTGTTTACATATTTTAAGAAGGAGAAACCGATGAAGAAAAGTTTTTTTGTAGGCATTATAGCTTTATTCGCAGTACAAAATAGTGTTTTTGCTTCATCGGTTTCTGGAACTTTCAGTGATACTTATAGTAAACAAACAGGAACAGCAGTAAGTATAATACCTGATATAACAGTTAATTGGGGCTTTGACATAACTAAGAACATATCCTTTTTTAGTAGTTTTGAATCAGTGCGTACTATCGGACAACCGGCATTTAATGTAATGAATGCCAGCTATTTTAAATATGTACATGGGGGTAATAAATATATATTGGGTAAGCAGGGAGTTACGCTAAGTAATGGCCTTGTTGCTTCGATGTCGGGGGTCAATGGGATAAAAGCTGATGTTCAAACAGCTGGTAATCAGTTAGCTACTTTTTATGGGGAAAATAATAATAAAAAGGTTGTTGCATTTGATTTTAAAAAGAATAAAATTACTTGCCGCAAGGATTTAAACCTAGAGGCTGTATATCTCCGGGTTACTAAGCGTTATGTTGGTCTAACTGTTTCGGATAAAATTGATAGTAAGCTTTTCTTAACGGTGGAAACTTCCAAAAATCTAGATACTAAAGCAACCGGTTATTTAATAACCACAACGTATGGGGCTCTAAAAAAAAATGGGGATGCGGATATAACACTCTCTTTTCGAAATGTTGAAAATGGGGCAGTATCTGAGTATTGTACTGATGGAAATTATAATAATTCAATAGGTTTTAGAATAGGGACAGATTATAAAATGAGTACGAGTAGCACTTTAATTGTTTATCAGGATATTGTAAGAAGTCAATCCAATGTCAATATGGATAAAACGCTGTTTGAAATAGTAATGAATTTTTAAATTTAGCTGGTTAAGTCTCTAGCAAAAATGCAAGAGACTATTTTTTTTTCGTAATATAAAAATACATTGTGTTATTTGTACAATTTTATTCGGGAATTTATCTAATAAGTGGTATAATATGATTTGTGTATTATGGTGAATTTGAGCAAGGGGCGCATAATTTAGGTGGAAAGTAATATCATTCCTGTAATATTACTTTTTATGGGTGAAAGAACTGGAGTTAATTATTACATCGTTTTGTAATACTTATTTTTAATTATTGCAGCATTATTCATTTGGACGAAATAAAACCAGAGAAGATTGTGCTAGAAGTGAGGTCATATATGGATAACAATAGTCAGTTAACCAGGAAAAAAAATCGTCGTCGTATACGAAAAGGCCGGGTAGCCATAATGGCAGTGGTTATCATGCTTATTACAGGATTGGCAGTATATGGTTTCTTTATTAATGATTCATCGAGTAAAACATCCAGTATATTTTCGAATTCTATGAAAGATAAAATTAACATCTTAGTTCTTGGGGTTGATGAACGAGAGGATGATGTAGGACGTTCTGATACGGCTTTTGTAGTGACAATTGACACCACTAACAAAAAGGTTACAATGCTATCTATTCCGCGCGATTCTAGAGTCAAAATTGCGGGACATGGTTGGGATAAATTTAATCATGCCTATGCCTTTGGTGGTTCAAAATTGTCTAAATCGACGGTGGAAAATTTATTGGGAATATCGATAGATTATACTGCAGTAGTAAGTTTCAACGGTTTTATGCGCATGATCGACGCCATAGGCGGAGTTAATATAGATGTAGAAAAACGAATGTATTATGCCGACCCTTATGATGATAATGGAGGACTATGTATTGATCTACAACCGGGTGTTCAAAGAATGAATGGACGGACGGCTATCGAATATGTCCGATATCGTGACGAAGCAGGCGATATTGGTCGGGTAAGCCGGCAACAAAAGTTTCTTAAGGCTTTAGTGCAGGAATTTACAAAACCACAAATTATTACCAAATTGCCAGAGCTGATTAAGTCATTTGCCAGTGCGGTAAAAACAGATATGCCAACACGGGAAATGGTTAAACTCATTCCTATTGCGGGTGATGTGGCTAAAGCTGGTTTAAGTACTGAGGCGGTGAATGGAACTCCTGTATGGATACAAGAGGTCAGTTATTGGTTACCGGATATTCGGGATCTTAGAAATAAAGTTGCGCAAATTCAGGGAATTCCCATAGATTCTAAATACACACAAGAAACAGAGCAGTTAGCCTTAGAGTATAAAAATTCAGTACCACGGGAATTTAAAGTAGCTGATATTCCAGCTGAAGCTTATAAGTATGTGGCAAAACCAGAAGCTAAAGAATCAGCTACTAAAGAAACGAAGCCCAAAGAGACCACTAATTCGCTATCAACTGCTAAGACTACGGCAATTGTTGATCCTAAAATGACTAGTACTACTAGTCATGGGCAAGGCAGTTCTTCTACCGCTAAGACTTCAAATGAAAGTAGCCATAGTTCTGGTTCCCAGAATCAAAGTGGGAGTAAGAATAATGTAGTTACAGATAATCCCCAATAGCATAGCTATGGGCTATGATTGGCCAGAAAGCTAGAACTCAAATGCAGAGAAAAGGCAAAGGACAGGTGCAATTACATCTGTCCTTTGCCTTTTTTATTGTATAATTAAATAAAATGTAATTTATTCCAATATATGGAGGGGAATAAAAGGATATGTAGAATTTTATAAAAGATTTTAGTTTTAGGGGAGGTTAGAATGAAATATAATGTTAGCGATTTGGTTGATGTCCAAAATCTTAATAATCTTATGAAAAGTTTATATAAAGCAACTGGCATATCGTGCTGTATTGTTGATGTCGCAGGAAATATATTAGTGGGATTTAAATGGAAACAAATTTGTCAGGATTTTCATAGGAAAAATACCGGTATGGAAGAACGATGTAGGAAATTTGATAAATCTATTATTGATAACCATTTATTTTCCGCCAATCCTTATGTGTGCGATAAGTGTCCAAATGGCTTATTTGTTGCAGCTGCTCCAATTATTATCGATGGAATACATATTGCCACTGTTATTCACGGACAGTTTTTATTTGATAAACCTGATGTCAATTATTTTATCCAGCAGGCTGAAAGCTTTGGGGTAGATAAAGAATCCTACATGGAAGCGCTTGCCCAAGTTCCGATACATACTTATGAAAAACTTGATTACATAATGAAATCTTTTATTGAATTTATAAAAATATTTTTTGAAATGAGAGTAGTTAGTCTTAGTAAAATTGATCAACAATCACAAGAACTACAACGAAGTGATGAACAAATATTCAAAATATTTGGCAGCACGCCCAACATAGCTATCCAAGCCTATGACGCATTTGGCAAAATCATTTATTGGAACAATGCTTCAGAACAATTTTATGGGTTTACAGCAGCGGAGGCAATCGGAAAAGCGTATAATAGCGTAATGTATGAAGATAAAGAAGCCTGTGAATTACTTACTATACTGAAAGAAATTAATAGCACCAATTCGATTTACGGTCCTGCGGAATGGCGGTTGCGACATACAAATGGATCCGAGAAATATGTTTATGCTACTCTATTTCCGATTAAATTATCTAATGGCAAAAAGATATTTATTTGTATGGACGTAGATATAACCGAAAAAAAACAGTATGAAAAAGAAATGTCCCGGCTTGACCGCTTAAATATTATTGGCGAAATAGCTGCTGGAATTGGTCATGAAGTCAGAAACCCCATGACTACTGTGCGTGGGTATTTGCAGATATTTCAGCAGAAAAAAGAGTTTGCGGAATATCATGAGCAGTTTGGAATCATGATATCGGAACTAGACAGAGCAAATATTATTATTAGTGAATTTTTATCGCTTGCTAAAAATAAAGCGGTGGAAATGAGACTTGGCAACTTAAATCATGTGATTAATAGTATTTTTCCACTCCTGCAAGCCGATGCCTTATTAAGGGGGCATGAAGTTATCGTTGATGCTGGTGAGATCCTGGACATCTATTTTGATGCGAAGGAAATACGTCAGCTTATTTTGAACTTAGTGCGAAATGGCCTAGATGCCATGGAACAAGACGGTGTTATTACAATTCAAACCTATCTTAATAATGGCGAGGTAATACTAGCAGTTCAAGATACTGGAACAGGTATCGCGAAAGAAGTTTTAGAGAAGTTGGGCAATCCGTTTGTGACCACTAAAGACAGTGGCGTAGGACTCGGTCTGCCGATATGTTACCGGATTGCCGAGCGGCATGGAGCAACGATAGATATTGATACAGGCTCAAGCGGAACAACGTTTATCATAAGGTTTCCTACTTACTTTAAGACAGCTGCTTTACAAAATAATGGCGTTTCCCGGTGATAGGATATTGTTCCAAGGTAAATACTTCTTTGTAACCTAATTTTATATAAAAATCCTTAGCTTGGAAACTAAATGTATTAAGAAATACGTAGCTACAGCCTCTTTTTTGGGCTTCGGTTTCGACATTCCGCACCAATCTCGAACCAACCTTTGCCCCACGCGATTTCTCATCTACCCATAAATAATCAATTTCGAGCCAATTACCATGTGTTTCGCCGCTAATTCCCCCAATTTTACTATCATTTTCATCAGTAACAAAAATTGCAATCGGCTTGACGATTTTGCATTCAAGATGACTGAGATTGTATTTAAGCAGCTGCTCCCATATTTCTTGAATATCCTGTTCCTTGGGATTATCAGTCATTGTAAATTTCATACGTTCCTCCTAAAAAAGATCATTATAATAATAATTCGGCTACAATATACGAAATATTTATTGTAGGACTGTGTTAAGGTGATATGTTGGTATAATTGGTATAGATATCGTGTTTCAGTTCGTCTTTCAGTTCGACGAAAGATTTTTTCACAAAGTCATAAAATTTTACGGCATCATTGGAAAAGATGCGGCCTTTACGTTTCGCGATGCCAATGGATGCGGTATAGGCTTGTTCATTGAGGCGGATGGCTTTAGTTGGGGAGAGGGGGGATTCTCGCTTCATTTTTACTATGGCATAAGAAGGAACAAAGGAAATGCCTAAATCTGCGTCTAAAAAGTCGACGATTAAGCCACCTTCGTTGTCTTCTAAGATAAAGTTCGGCGAAAAACCGGCATCGGCACAAATTTTCTCGGTAATTTCCCGATTTAGACCACCGGCAAAATTACACAGAAACCGTTCACCAGCTAGTTCTTTGATTGAGATATTATTTCTGTTAGCAAGGCGGTGGTTATCGCTGACTAAAACAAATATGTCTGATTCAAGCATTGCTTCCCATTCAATTCGGGGGTGATTAATGGGGGCAGTTATGATGGCAAAATCAACTTCATTTTTAAGCAGTTGTTCGGCAATTTCGTTATTTTGATAATGAAATTGCCGAATACTTATTTCGGGGTTTTCAACATAGAAGGCAATTAAAAATTCGTTTAAAAAACTATGAATTGCTGATGATACTGATATTTGCCGTTTCCCTTGGGCATAAAGTTTTTTAGCCATATTAATCCCATTGTCCAATTCTGATAAAGAACGATCAACATATTCGCAAAAAACTTCGCCAATTGGAGTGATGCTAATTTTTCCTTTACGACGTTCAAATAGAGGTACTCCAAGGGTTTCTTCAAGTTTAGATATTGTTTGGCTGAGGGCTGATTGTGAAATGTGAAGTTTTTGGGCGGCAATTGTCATATTTTGTTCGCGAGCGATAACTCTGAAGTATTGTAATTGGGTTAATACCATAATGTTGTTCCTTTCAGTATTAGTTTTACTTATACCAAACCACACTATTTAATATTTTACAAACAATTCTGTTAAGTATATATTAAGCTTAAGTAAAGCCCAGTTCTTCTAAGAGTATAACATAATATTAAGTTGCAAGTTCTATTAGATTGAGATGGGAGGCATAACAATGATTTATTCTATCGACCATGCCAGTTTTACGGTTAGCGATATGGCAAAAACGATTATTTTTTATCGCGATATGTTTGGCATGAAAGTTGACTGGGATTCTAAAAATGAGGGAGTATTATTTTGCGGACCGGAGTGTGATAATATTACCGGCTGTCCTGGTACGGAGCAGCGGCTGGTCTTTATGTCGCTTGGTACAAGCAGGATTGAGTTCGTTGAATTTACCCCCGGGGGGAAACCGCTAAACGATCATAAGACTAGTGATGTTGGTGCGGCTCATGTTTGTTTTAAGACTGATGATATTCAGGAACTCTACCGGAAGCTTATTGCCAATGGCGTGAAGATGCACTGTGCGCCCCAACATGTTGGCTTTGGCTGGACGATGTATTTTCGTGATCCGGATGGTATTATTTTGGAAGCAGCTCAGGATGATCCGGTTTAGTGGCGAATATAGGGGTTATCTGGTAAATGGAAGAGCGCCGACAATCACAATCGTCGGCGTTCTTCCATTTTGCTGTAATCTTAAGAGGCTACAGCAGGAGATGAGGCGCGGATTTGAGAAGTAGAGAACATAATGTTTTTGCAATGTTAATGGCGATAGCGCCCACAAGTATCTTTTGCGGAGGTTATGATATGGATAAGCTTAATAATAAAATAAGGGGAATAATTGGAAATTGCTCTGAGGCTATATGGTCAGTTGCCGATATCGCTTATTCTGATTATAAAGAGGTCTATACAAAAGCAATTGTAATAGCTCAAAGTTACAATTGCTTTATAATAAACGAAGCATACGATGAGGAACAATACCATCAAATAATGTCTGTAGCAAAAATAACAATTAATGAAAAAATTAGTCGTCTAAGTCGATTATTTAGTCAATATCGCATAAAGAATTACATACCAGCTGTAACACAAAGCGATGAAAGCGAGCTTGTTGCACCATTTTCCCTTAAGTATGCGGCAGTTCAAGCCGGACTTGGCTGGATTGGCAAAAACGATGTATTGGTAACGAAAGAGTTTGGGCCGCGGGTGCGACTGGCAGCAATACTTTTAGATTATCCTTTAGCTTGTGGGAGTCCTATAGGAAAAAGTTTATGTGGACCTTGTCGTGCCTGTGTCGCTGCTTGTCCATGGGGATTAATTACGGGAGTGAATTGGGAACTAACAACAAAACGAGCGGAACTTCTTGATTATCAAATGTGTAACAAGAAAAGAAGTGAATATGTCAAACATAAGAGTAGAAAACATACTTGTGGTTATTGTTTACTGGCCTGCCCGTGGGGGTTAAATAAGCGCTAGTAAACGATTGACAGCAATAATTATCACTTAAAATATATCATGCCACTTTCCCGGGAGGAATGGAATCAGGGGCACATTTGCGGGCTTAAGTATAATTGAAACTGTAAAATAATTCCTATATAATTATTATAAATCAACCAGGAGGAAATGATATGAGCGTGGATGACTGGGGCAATCTAATAGCAAAACAATGTGTTGGGTGTGGTAAATGTACTTCCGAATGCAATTTATTAGGAGAAATCGGATTATCACCGGCGGAACTTGTGGCGAGAGGTGTAACGGGAGAAGAGGCGTTTAGCTGTGCGTTATGTGGGGCGTGTGAAAGCGTTTGCCCATTAGGGCTTAGTCCAAAAAATGTATTCCAGGCCAAACGAATTGCGGCGGTTGAAAATAGCGAATATGATATTGCCCAATATCAGTACCTGTTCCCAGATCGAGAGCCAAATATGATGAGTTGTTACCGGGAAGTATACGGTATAAAATATGATGATATAGTCATCCCCGACAACGCCTCAACTGTTTTTTTCCCTGGGTGCGCGATGCTGACCTATGCTCCAGCGCTGACGCGTAAAGTGTATGCTGTTCTCAAAGAAAGCTGTGATTGTGAGGGGATACTTACAGAGTGTTGTGCCAAGCCACTGAAGCAAATGGGGTTAGAAACGAATTATATAGAAATGAGGGCAAAGCTTGTCGATAGTATTGAAAAACATAAAATTAGCAAATTCATTATGGCTTGCCCGGGCTGTTACTATGAATTAGCAGAACTATTGAAGCCGCGTGGCATAAGCGTGCAAACGATATATGAAGCCAGTGAAATTACCGGACAGCTTGGGCCTTATGTTGGCGTATGTACTATACATGACGCTTGCCCAGATCGATTTACTGGTATTTTTGCTTACCAAGTGCGGAATAATCTAGATCAATGCGGAGTATCGTTTATAGAAATGAACCATCATCAACAAAATACGATTTGTTGTGGAAGCGGGGGACAAATTGGTTGTCTAAGACCGGATTTAGCGGAAAAGCAAGTAAAATTACGACTGGAAGAAGCAGCCGAAGCAGGGGCAGATATACTGATTAGCTATTGTATGAGCTGTGTAATCCATTTCGCCTCTGAGAAAACGAATATTCCGGTAAAACATGCGCTTAATTTCCTACTGAGGTGTGACGAAGATTACGGTGTGACGAAAGAGAAGATTGCCAAAATGTTCGCCGGGTCAGAGGGCACCGCAATTTGGAATCGGTGATGGGAAATATTAACGCTTATTGAGCAAATAGACGTTAACATAATGAAATAATTATAGAGTCAACGATTGCGCGTTAAATTAAGTTTGCAATCGTTGACTCTATAATTATATAATGGAACTAGTTAATTGTAAAAAAATAACAATTAATAATTAGAACAGGAGGATGGCATGAGATCATTTTATGAAAATATTCAAGTTGCAGGTAAAAAGTTAGTCAGAAATAATATCGATACTGTTCAAATCAATGTTGGGTATGTTTGCAATTTAAAATGTCGGCATTGTCATGTGCAAGCCGGGCCTGAACGTACCGAACAGATGAGTGTAGAAACGATAGAAGCCTGTTTGAAATTTATTACTAAGGCAAAAGCTTCAACGGTTGATATTACCGGTGGATCACCGGAACTTAATCCTCATCTGTCGATGTTGATCGAAGGGGCGCGAAAAATACCTATGGTAAACCGTATTATTGTCAGAACAAATTTGACGATGTTAGCTGATAATTCATATAAGCATTTAATTGATTTCTTTAAAGTCAATAATGTTCAATTGGTTGCCTCAATGCCTTGTTATGGGGAAGAAAATGTTAATGCCCAACGGGGGACAGGTGTGTTTAAGCATAATATTGAGGCTCTAAAATTATTAAACTGCCATGGTTATGGAAAAGCGGGAACCGGCCTCACGCTTGATCTGGTATATAATCCGGGCGGGGCATTTTTGCCGGGACCACAGGCTCAGTTGCAAGCGGCCTATAAAGAGCAATTAAAAGATAATTATGGGATCGAATTTAATAAGCTGTTTACGATTACAAATGCACCGTGTGGCCGCTTTAAAGAAGCCTTGGCGACTAGCGGTGAACTTGAGGCGTATATGGAGTTGCTTGTCAATAGTTATAACCAGGATAATCTCGAAAAAGTCATGTGTTTGTCGCAGGTCAACATAGGCTGGGATGGCACTGTTTACGATTGCGATTTTAATCAGGTGCAGAAGATGAAAATTAAGGTTCCGAAAACCATTATCGATTTAACACCGGAAGATGTCATGGGGGAAATACTTGTTGATGAGCATTGTTATTGTTGTACAGCTGGGGCTGGAAGTAGTTGCCAGGGAAGCCTTGGCTAAGTGAAAGGTGGATTGAAATGAGTTATTTAAAAGTTACCCAAGAATTATATAAAGATGCTGCGCAAGAGATATGTAAAACTCTGTGTTGCGGTGACCGACCATCCAGAATTTGTTAGACTAGTTTATGGCGATGCGCTAAAGCTTCCGCTATATGATAACAGCATAGATGTTGCTGCTCAGAACTGTTTATTCAATATTTTTAAGGAAAAATAGCATTAAAGGAGATGTATCGGGTCTTAAAACCGACTGGCCGACTGTATATTTCCGATCCGATCACAACAGTGCCGATTCCGGAAAAACTGAAAAACGATGAACGGTTGAGAGCAATGTGTTTATCCGGGGCATTGTCTTTTGAAGATTATATTCAAAAAATTGCCGCAGCAGGGTTCGGAATTATTGAAATTCGGGCTCGACGCCCATATCGTATTTTAGGTAAAAGACAATATGGTCTTGAACAGAATATCGTTCTGGATACGGTTGAACTTGTGGCAACAAAAACCCCAGGGTGTTTGTTGCTATGCGGGTGAAACTGCTACCTATATCGGTGATTCAGAAACCTATGCTGATGGGAAGGGGCATGTTTTTAGCCGAGGAATACCGACCGCGATTTGTCATAAAACAGCGGCTAAATTGCAGGCGTTAAATAATAATGATATCATTGTTACAGACCCGACTTATCACTACAGTGGTGGCACACCATCCTGTTGTTATTGCGGTTAAATAGACATTATTTAGGAATAACGATGGAGCTTCCTAGAAAGTTTTACTTTCTCACAATCTTTGGAATAATTAAAGTGTTGAGAAAAAAATACTGCTGATTATATTTATACTGCAACATTAAAAGAGCTGGCAATAGCTGATTCGACGATCGACGGATGAACGCAATAATAACAGTATCAGTTCCGACAAAACTTCATCATCAACGCTAAAATGCCGGTTTTATGATTTTGGTTTAAGAAAAGGATACTTAAAATACATTGTCGAATACGAAAAATATGGAAACTTTCTAAGGTGTGGTAATTAATTCAGGGCTGAAAATACTAATTTAAGAGAGAACGAATTTTACCAACAAAAATCAAAGAAGATATGCAACATATTATAGACACTATGCTGAAGCAACTTAACCAAAAGTAGGGAGGGGATTATATGCAGTGTGGATCATGTAAAGAAAGAAATTGCCGTAACAATCAAAACTGCACCAAGTTAACCTTTGAACAAGTGGAAGCGGCTTATAATAAGCAAGATAAGCAAATAATTCTTGCTGCCGCTAAAATTGAAGGTGAACAAATAACTAGGTTAGAGGAAAGTGCTAAATTTGCCCAGGCTATGGGCTGTAAAACCATTGGGGTAGCCTTCTGCATGGGCTTGGCGGATGAAGCAAACTTTATCGTACAATACTTTGAAAAATATTTCACTGTACATTCAGTATGTTGTAAAGTCTGTGGCGTTGGTAAAAAGCAGTTCAACCCGGAATTTTATAAAACAAAAAAAACCGATATAATGTGTAATCCAGCCATTCAGGCAAAACAGTTAAATGATGCCGCTACTGAATTAAATTTTACTGTTGGTCTTTGTGTAGGACATGACATGATTTTTGGTCTACATTCTAATGTGCCAGTTTCAGCTCTGGCAACAAAAGACCGGGTTTTGTCTCATAACCCACTAGGGGCCGTCTACAGCGGCTTTTCCCGTAAACGCTTAGGGTTAGACTAATTAAGACAATAGCCAGTCACAAAATATTAAAAATTAATTTTTAATTATTGCTATATTTTAAATAAACGATCAAGATAGATAAAGGTATTTAACAAATTATTATACAATTAAGCGGCTTTTGATACATCACATAATTATAGGACTAGGAGTAGATTTATGGATCAACGATTGACATTATCTTCATATGCATTGATTGGTTCAATGTTATTTGGACTGTTTTTTGGAGCAGGAAATTTGATATTTCCTGTACATATGGGGCAAGAAGCTGGCAGTAATGTAGTTATCGCCACAATCGGCTTTTTAATTACAGGGATAGGCTTACCTTTTTTAGGAGTGGTAGCGATTGGTATTTCCCAAAGTGATGGTTTATTTGGTCTTGCAAGCCGCATTCATCCGTTATATGCATATGCCATTACCATTTTGTTATATTTAACAATCGGACCTTTTTTTGCGTTGCCGAGAACAGGAACTGTTTCTTACGAAATTGGGTTAGCGCCATATATTGCCCAGGAATATCAAGCTGTGGGTTTAGCTGGATTTACGATTATCTTTTTTCTTATCGCTCTAGTTTTTTCACTAAACCCAAGTAAAATTTTAACTTGGGTTGGCAAAATTCTAAATCCGTTATTTCTGTTATTTCTAGCATTTTTAGTTATTATAAGCTTTCTAAGCCCAATGGGGACTTTTTACGGTGCTGAAATTCATGGTGCATATCTTAAGGACTCGTTTTTTAAAGGCTTCACCGAAGGTTACAATACCATGGATGCCTTAGCTTCGCTTGCTTTTGGCATTATCGTTGTACAAACGCTGAGAAATTTGGGAGTTCAAAGCCCCAAAGGTATTGCAATGGGTACAATTAAAGCTGGAATTGTCAGCATCTTATTGATGGGGATTATTTACAGCTGCCTAGCTTATATTGGAGCGACAAGCGTTGCGCAATATGAATTATCCGCAAACGGCGGAATTGCCCTAGCGCAAATTGCTAAATACTATTTCGGGTCACTAGGCAGCATTTTATTAGCGATTATCATAAGCCTTGCTTGCTTAAAAACCGCGATTGGACTAATTACAGCTTGCTCGGAAACATTCCTGGAATTATTTCCAAATTCGCTAAGCTACAAAGTATATGTGATTATATTTACAATCGTGTCGTGCTTGATCGCCAATATTGGTCTGACTCAAATTATTGCCTTATCGATTCCAGTATTAATGTTTTTATATCCATTAGCAATTACCTTAATTATACTGGCATTCTTATCGCCGCTGTTCAAAAAACGGCAGATCGTTTATGTATTAACAACAATCTGTACCTTGTTCGCCAGTGTGGGGGATGCGTTTAATGCGATGCCAGCTATCATTAAAGATAAAGATTTAATTCAAAACCTTATGGCATTTTACCATTCATTCCTGCCGTTTTTTGATATCGGGATGGGGTGGGTGATCCCAATGATTATTGGTTTATCCGTGGGCTGGCTTATTGGGATATTTTGTAAGCCCAAAGCAGGCATCGTTTAAAAATCAGCGTGGCAGATAGAAAGGCTGTCTAAAAAGTTTAAGTTCTTTTTAGACAGCCTTTTAAAAAATAAAAATAATGATGTTGCTTTTATTTTTTGATGACAAGATAGATATCAACTTGAGCCACTATCCATACAGTATTTATAGTTGAGCGAGGTCAAAAGGAGTTTCTTGATAGACGCAATAATTAAGCCAATTGGTAAAGAGAAGATTGGCAGCACTTCGCCAAAGGACGATCGGTTGTTGATTGGGATCGTTATTGGGATAATAGTTTAGCGGGATATCAATCTGCAAGTCTTGCGAAATATCCCGGTCATACTCTGTTTTAAGGGTTAAAGGATCATATTCGGAGTGACCGGTGATAAAAAATTGGCGGCGGTTGGTGTTTGCGACCGCATACACGCCGGAAGCATCCGATTCTGCAAGAATAGTAAGATTGTGATTAGCTTCAATATCTTGACGACGAACTTCAGTATGCCGCGAATGAGGAACATAAAATGTGTCATCAAAGCCGTGAAATAATTTTTCTTGGTTAGTGCAGCACAGTCGGTGCGGAAAAACGCCGAACATTTTTTTATTAAGCAGGTATTTGGGAATTCCATAATGATAATATAGGCCAGCTTGGGCTCCCCAACAAATATGTAGGGTGGAATAAACATTCGTTTTACTCCATTCCATGATTTCACATAGTTCTTTCCAATATATTACTTCATCAAAAGGCATCTGTTCAACTGGTGCGCCGGTGATAATCATACCATCGTATTTACGGTGTTTTATTTCGTTAAAGGTTTCATAAAATTTAATAAGATGTTCTTGCGGGGTGTTAGTTGGAGTATAGGTAGCTGTATACATAAAATCAACATCTACTTGTAAAGGCGAGTTACCCAAAAGGCGAAGCAGCTGAGTTTCGGTAGTTATTTTAGTAGGCATAAGGTTTAACAGCAAAAGTTTTAGCGGTCGGATATCTTGGCTATACGCCCTATTTTCGTGCATAACAAAAATATTCTCGTTTTCCAAAACGGTTGCTGCCGGTAAGTTATTAGGTATATTTATTGGCATATGATTAACCTCCATTGTAAAGCATATAATAAAAAAGCACCCAGAAATTCGTAATAACGAAATTTGAATGCCGACGGTTCTGTTAGCACTTTCTTTATTATATTTTAGGTTTATCGTTAATAAATGTCAATTTATATTGGCGAATTGTATATTTTGCCTATCACTACAATGGCTTAGAATAAAGTCATTGACAATGATTCCTTGAAATGTTATCATCATAACTAAACAAAATATTAGACTCTTATCCAGAGTGGTCGAGGGACTGGCCCTATGACACCCAGCAACCGGCGTTGAACGCAAGGTGCTAAATCCAGCAGGAGTATAATCCTGGAAGATGAGAGGATGCTAAAGTGATTGTTAGCCCCTTTCATTCGAAAGGGGCTTAATATTTTTGCAATTATTCTATTTTTGAAAGGAAGTACCTTTATATGTCAACAGACGCATGTATAAAGTCAGTTAGCGGCGCAGAAATAGTCCGATCAAACAATAAATTAAATCCAGAAAAGATAGTAATTGTTATTGAGAATGGTAATGTGGTTTGGTTTGACACAAACGGTAAATTTCCGCCTAATGACGAATGTGCGCAAGGTTCAAGAGTTTAATACTGGAGGAAATACGTTATGAAGCTAAGTTTTAAAGTCATCCATATCAGTCATGTACATATTAAGCTATCGGAGCTATTAGACTACGCTTTGCTGATAAAAAGGGAATTATCAAGTTAGGCGAGAATCATAATCTTATTGTTATTTTGTCAAGGTGAGCACTTAGCGGAGGCTCTTAATAAAGGGGAGAGTGAGATAAATTTTGGAAATTCCAGGGTATGTTTGGGATATCATTACCACTGAAGTACAAAAAATCCAACATGGAACGCTTACACTGATCGCGCAGGATGGATTGCTTATCCAGATAGATAGAATTGAAAAAATTCGTTTAACCAAGCCAGAAGCGTCAAAACCTAAAAAGCTGAAACCTCCGGAAAGTAAATTAAACTCCGAAACTCTGCGGCTACGCCTGAGTGAAGTATTGAAAGATTTACGATATGGGCAAGTAGTTATTGCCATTAAAGACAACAAAATCGCACAGATTGAGAGACTTGAAAAGCAACGTGTAGATAATTTAGTCGGGCTATTTGGTGATGGTATCTAATGGAATATTATTAACTTTATGATCTTCCAGTGGCAACATAGCATCGATTTCCTCAAGAAACAAAGAAATAGAGGGGTTGATGCTATCCTTTTTCCACGCGGCGATTATATCGACCGTAGTTTCGTTCTCACTTACATCAATACACTTCAAGTTAGGGCTGGCATAGGTTTCGGGAACGACCCGAGGTAAAATTGAAAAACCAGCTCCAGATTCGACCATTAAGAGTACCGTTTGCATATGTGGCACAAGACGGATTTTAGGGTTAATACCATGGTCCGCGCAAATCTGAAGTAAAGTATCGAAGCACCGACTGGCGACATCCCGATCCTGTAAATAAAGGGATTCACCATCCAGTAGTGAAAACTGGTGATCAATGCTACTCGCTAAGGGATGGGAAAAAGCCAATACCAAAGACATAGGATTTGTATAAATTACTTTCCAACTTATTAGTGGCATAATTTCTATTTTGCTTTTCAAAGTAATGGCAATATCGGTGTCACCTTGTAAAAGGGCTTTATCTAAATCGGTGAAGGAATTAAAATGGGCTAAGGATAATTCAACATTAGGAAATTTAGTGCGAAAAGCAGCTAACAATTGGGGTAAAAATCGACGTTCGCCTGCTCCCAAAAAGCCAATGGAAAGACTTCCGACAATGCCGGTTTCAGCTTGGCGCGTAATTTTTATGGCCTCATCAGCTTTCGCAACAAGACCTTTAGCTTCTTTTAAAAGTGAAGTTCCTGCTGCGGTCAATTGAACTGAATGACGATTGCGCAAAAAAAGCTTTACACCGATATGGCGTTCTAAATCGGCTATTTGCTGACTAAGTGAAGGCTGAGTAATATAAAGAGTTTTTGCAGCAGCAGTAAAACTGAGATGTTCGGCTACTGAAATAAAATATTGCAATTGTTTAATATTCATAAATCCTCCGCAACAGTAAATAATAATGAGCTCTTATAATTAGTATAGTAAGATAGAGGACATAACACAATCGATTCCTAAAAATATCCGATTTTAGTTAAAATTGATATTTTACAGAACTTGACATAATTACAAGGAAGTGATATGCTCTGGCAGAGAGCAATAGTTGACGAAATGTGTCGCTAGCAAATGAGTTAGAGGCTGTATTGTAAGTATTATTGGACTACCAAAAAACCCTGCCCAATACTGGCAGGGTTTATGAAAAACAATGAGGTGAGGCTATGATTAAGAAAAGTATTGTACTGATGTTGTTACTGCTTTCATATGCAATGCCGGTATTCGCTGCTGATGATACCCCAATAATTAATAGTGGTAAACAGTACATAGATGATACCATGAATAAAGTTTTTGAAAGTTATAACGGCGATCATTATAATATCACTTATAATGAACCAGATGCTACTATGGGCTTACCTGGCTATTGGGCTAAGATAACCGGTTCAGTTGAGCATAATTACAAGGTTGATGTTCACAAAACAGAGGCAGAACAGCCGACCTATGTTGCTAATATCGAAGTTAATTTTGATTATATATTTTATCAGGTTTATCTCACCCAACAGGAAGCCGAAGCAAGTAAAGATGTTGTTCAGACTACAACCGATAATTATAAATTCACTCTAACTTACCAGGCTGGTCAATGGATTATTACTGATGCCCAAAAATATGATTCCTTGCTAAATAAATGGTTTACCATTAACACTAAGGATCTGTATGAAGAATTAAAATGCAAATACGAAAACCACTAAATCTTAGATCATATGACACAGATATATATGTATCTGTGTTTTTTTGTCGGCTATTTTACCATACTAGCAAAACCGCCGCCGCCACCACTTGCAACGTCTCTTGATTCGGCAAAAATGACAGAGACAACCACAGTACATATCCATTTGTGGAGGGTAACACTTATCCCAATAACCATAATCACCACAACCATCATTAAATCTCCGATAGCCCAAAATATCACCTCCCCGATTATACTATATACTACGGTGATTAATTAGCATTTGTTCCAGACAAAAATGGCACGGCAAAGAAAAAAGCACTCTTAAAATGTGAGTGCTTAGGGGTGTTTAGGCAATCGTTCCGTTTGTTCCAATAATCAAAATTTCACCGATATTTATTGATATGATAGTTCCACTTTCAAAAGTTATATAATTTGAAGGAGTAGCAGTTGCGGTAAAAGAAGTTGCAACAGGGGCTGTAGTAATAGTAGTACTAGCACTTCCGGCAATAGCGGAAGCAATACCTAGTGGTATTACTAAATCTTCTGAGAGTTGAACAAGAAGAAATTCCGGTTCTTCCTCAACTTTAACACCAACGTCTACTTTGGCTGGTTCAACATTGACCTCAATTTTCGGATTTACTTCAACCTGAGCTGGTGGAACGTTGACATCGATCTTAGGCGGCGGGCATACCAGCGGTTCATCATGGTGGCGGTCACTGATCTCTGCGATAAGTGTTCCGGTTAAAGCAATAGCGCCTTTCAGAACGATATAGACACTAACGTTGGGAAGAAAGTCAATATCCTCCAAACATTTTGGGAGTTTTCGCGGCATTTATTTTCGCTCCTTTATTTTATTATTTATTCTTTGATGGATACCTGATATATAATATGTATGAATTATTGTAAAGGTGATATGACAATATCCTAACGTCACAAGGTTGTGGTTTCCTAAACCTTTGGTTATCATGCTTATAAATATTAATCACCAAGTTTATCATCACCAATTACTTTGCACTTGCAGTTTACTTAACATAATAGATATTATCGGACGTTAAAACAGAGGCAAAAATCTGATAAAAAATATCGTGCATCTAAATGTGCACGATATTTTTTATCAGACCAACTATTTTATTTTTATCTTAATCTTGTAACTGTTTCATTTTTCTTGTGCCGATCCAGACGAGACCAACAAAATAAATTATCATTATCCCTAAAGCTGTTTCAGGAAAACCTCCGGATGTGCTGGTTTGTCTCAAGGCATAACTTGCCTGAGTTAGCGGCAAAATCTCAATTATCCAATGTAGTAAACCTGGCAGTTGGTTTGGTAAAAAAAACGTTGCACATAAAAACGACATTGGCGTTAGGATATATATATTAAAGTTACTCATTTCCTCATGTGAATTCATATACAAAGCGGCTACCAACCCTAAGGCAGCAAATATTGCACAGTTTAAGATTAAAGTTACTATAAACCAGCCGTTTAATGATAATTTAGCCCCAAAAATAGTTGCTAAAACAACAATAACGGCGGATGAAATTATTCCTCGAAGAATTCCGGAGAGAATTTTACCAATAACGTAGGAAATCGCGCTTATCGGTGCCAAGAGATATTCTTCTAACGTTTTATGATACAATCGGCTCATATTTACCGGCGTACCAACGGCATTGAAACTAATATTCATTGAGTTCAGGGCAATGATTCCCGGAACGATAAAATCCAGATAACTGCCATGAGTCATGGTCATATTTCGGCCAAGTCCCCAGCCAAAAGCCACTAGATAAAATATCGGTGAAACCATTCGGGATAAAATATACCGTCCTAACCGACGTTTAAGTACCATCCAGTCGCGCCAAACCACGGTCCAGATATGGCTAATCACCTTTCCACCACCTTCCTGCCGGTAAGTTCGACAAAGACATCTTCCAGGTTAGAGCGACGAATGATTACTGTTGTTGTTAGCGAAGCACTATAACTTGCCGCATCGACGCGATTCGGGAAAAATTTATTGTGGCGCTGCTCATTCTCCTCCCAATCTACGACATACTCCCCAAGGCCTTGGCAAAGGGTTTGGGGAGTATCTAGCGCAATCAGATGACCTTTGTCGATAATCGCCACTCGCTGGCATAAGGCTTGCGCTTCTTCAATGTAGTGAGTTGTCAACAACACAGTCATGCCTTCGCTGGCAAGGTGTCGGACTAATTCCCAAATTCTGCGACGAACTTGCGGATCAAGGCCTACTGTTGGCTCATCAAGAAACAGCACTTTAGGTCGATGCAGGAGAGCCCGGGCAATCATTAGCCGCCGTTTCATACCGCCGGAAAAAGTTTGGACCATATCACCGGATCGATCAGTTAATTCGACGAATTCCAGAAGTTCAGTGATTCTCCGATTACGCTCGGCGGTGGGAATCCCATGCAATCGGCCATGAAGTTCTAAGTTTTCGCGGGCGGTTAATTCAATGTCCAGATTGAGATGCTGTGGGACTATCCCCAGTAGAGACTTAATTTGTTGTTCGTTTTTTTCAAAGCTCAAACCATTTATTCGGATAATTCCGCCTGATGGTTTAGTTAACATCGTAAGCAACCGAATCGTTGTAGTTTTACCGGCACCGTTTGGGCCCAATAGGCCAAATATTTCGCCGGTATCTATTGATAAATTTAAACAGTTTAGCACTGTTCTAACGTCAAACTGTTTGGTCAAGCCACTAACTTCAATCATTACTACATCGCAGCCTCCCTTCCGGCTATCCAATTTGCTGAGAGTTTAGTTGGCACACAAAAGGGCTGACCGGCTTTATCCTGTAAAATATCCGCTTCAACCCCAAAAACATCCCGGAGCATAGCTGGGGTTATGATATCTTTAGGCTGCCCAATTGAATAAAGCTTTCCCCGTTGCATTACGGCAACAATATCAGAATATCGAACGGCATGATTCATATCGTGCACGACCATAACCACCGTAATACCTTCTTGCTTGTTTAATGAAGTAATTAATTCTAAAATCTCTATTTGATGAGCTATATCAAGAAAAGTCGTTGGTTCATCTAAAAATAATACCCGCGGTTGCTGAGCCAGGGCCATAGCTATCCAGGCACGCTGTTGCTCGCCACCAGACAAGGTATTTACTGGCCGGTCAGCAATTAGCGATAAACCGGTTTCAGCTAAAGCCCAATCAATAATAACCGTATCTTCCTTATGATTCTCTTTCCACCAATACTGGTAAGGAAACCGGCCATAGGCCACTAAGTCCCGCACCGATAAATCGCCGGGGGCCTGCGTCTTCTGGTGCAATACTGCAATTTGCCGGGCCAGCTTATTTGCGCTATAACTTCGTATATTCTGCTCAAATAACTCTATCTGGCCGGCGAATGGTTTTAGACTGCGGGTCAAAGCTTTTATCAACGTACTTTTACCTGACCCGTTAGGGCCAATTATCGATAAAATTTTCCCCGCTTCCACGTTCAAGGACAGTTTATCAATAATACGCTTATTATTGATAATTATCGTTAAATTGTTTACGGATAATATCGCCATATTAACTTTCCCTCCTTAATAAATAAAGGAAAAATGGCGCACCGACAAAAGCCATGATAATGCCTACCGGCAATTCAAGCGGTGTAAATAATATACGCGCCAGCGTGTCACTAATGGTCACAACACCGATACCCAATAACGCTGACGCCGGTAATAAGAACCGGTAATCTGAGCCGATTAAAAGGCGGGCCGCATGCGGAACAATAAGCCCGACAAACCCTAATAAACCAACGACACTTACCGCACTGGCGGCAAGTAAAACAGCAATCGCAGTTAGTACAATTCTGGTTAATTCAACCCTAAGGCCTAACCCGCGCGATACTTCATCACCTAAACTCAGCACATTAAGATAGGAGGCACTCAAAAACGCCAATAATCCAGCACCTATTGAATACGGCAAAATAGTAAAAACATGCGGCCAACTTCGGGCGGCAAGTCCGCCGACCATCCACACCAAAGCCCCGTGTACCCGATCACTGTATAATATCAAAAGCGACGAAATACCTGAACCTAAGAAAGCGGATACAGCTACTCCGGCCAAAATAATCCGAATTGGGCGAATACCGCCTTTCCAGGCAAGCAAATAAATGATACCCGCGGAAATCAGCGCTCCGATAAAAGCTGCTGGGGTCAATAAGTAATCCATGGTCGGAAACAGTACTAACACTATAATACCGGCCAACCCTGCACCCGAAGAAACACCAATAATATGAGGATCCGCCAGTGGATTTTTCATCACTGCCTGCAAAATTGCTCCGGATAAGGCTAAATTCATTCCGACCAGGGCCCCAACGATCGAACGAGGCAAGCGAATATTCCACACGATTTGCCCCATGGGGTCTCCGCCATTGTAACAAATAGCTCGAACAATATCCTCCGGCGAAATATTGACGGCGCCTTTAACTAAGCTGAAGACTAAACCAAAAAACGCCAACAACATGAAAAAAGCTAACACACCGGAGCGCCAAAACAGTCTCGAATAAAGATTTCTATTTAAAGACCAGCGGTTACTTTGCATTGGCATAAATCTCAGGATATACTATATTTGCCATATATCCAACGGCTTCAGGCATTCTTAAGCCGGGATTCAATAAAAATAAATCTGAAGGCAAATACACTACCTTATTATTTTTAACAGCTTGCAAAGATAACCAAGCGGGATTATTCTTGACTGTTTCATTCATATTTTTTTCAATATCCGTACTGTTGCCCATGGTAACAACCAGGAGAATATCCGGATTTTTTTCGACTAATTTTTCTAAGCTGTATGGGGCCAACTCCGGGCTTACGGCAAGGGGTGTACTGTCAGCCGCTACATTTTCCAGCTGCAGAAGCTTCGCAGTACTGCCGGCAATACTTGTATCAAGTTCTAACGTAACACTTTTAGCCGTAGCGTGTAAAATAGCTACCTTAACTTTTTTAGCAGGAAGCTTATTGCTGATAGCTGTTAACTTAGTTTTTAAATCCTGGGCAAGGACGTGTGCCTGTTGCTCTGACCCAGCAATTGTACCGAACAAGGCAATTTTATCAAAGACATCATCATAAGTCTTATATTTTAAGATCATTACCGGAATATGATTACTTTCAAGGATTGGCACAAATTTATCATGCATACCTTCCAGGCCAATAACCAGATCTGGCTGCAGGGCTACCACTTTTTCGAGGTTGATATTATAAACAAATCCTACTTCAGCTGCTTCTTGCTCAGCAAGTGGTATTGTACCTAATTTTGAGTTAGGGCGTCCAACCGCATGTCCGTCCAGCGAATATAACAACTCAAGAAACGATGGTGACAGAACAACAATTCGTTCAGGCTTATGAGATAACACAATACTTCGCCCAGTGTCATCCGTCATTGTTAAATATGGGGCAGTTGAACTGTTATTAGCTGTTGACGGAGTTGAACTGTTATTGCAGCCAGTAATTAACAGCAGAAGTACTGCTGTAATAATTATTAGTTTATACCGGGTAAATAAGTTCAACACACTCACCTCTGACTTTTGTCCGCTTGTTATAATTTGTTGCGGCGGGCTAATATTGTCGATAAATAATTTAATGGCTGATTAGTGGCATCGTTTAAATTATGGACCACCTGCTCATCTTCGAACCCGCAACGGCTAATCATAACCGCATTCTCTGCAAAGCCATGGTATTTTAGCTTTTCAAGTACTTGTTTATAATTTTTATAAACTTTCATCAGTACGATATTATCCGCATTGGCGATAGCTATATCAAGCTCAGCATCAGGAATAGTAGCAGGAATAACGCTTAAAACGTCATTGCCTTCTACTAAAGGATAGCCAAGCTTACTGCCAATAGCACAAAACGCAGGAACTCCGGGAATAGTTTCGATCGTATAGCCACAGCCGTTTATGAGACGAAAAATATAAATATAAGTGCTATAAAACATTGGATCACCCAGGGTTAAAAAGACGACTTTCTTTCCCGCTGCCAGAAATTCAAGAATAGTATTTTTGTTAATTTGCCAGGCTTCAGATAAAGTATCGCTATGAAAAACCATCGGAAAAACAAGTTTTACAATTTTTACGGATTCTTTCAGAAACGGCTGAGCAATAGTTAATGCGGTGCTGTCTTCTTTTTTCTCTGTCTTGGGGGCAATAATAATATCTGCTTCACGTATGGCATTAATAGCCTTAACCGTAAGCAACTCCGGATCACCAGGACCGACACCAACACCATAAAATATTCCCGTCATAAAGTTTCCTCCGTTATTTATATATTTACTTACTATTGATAACAATGTTGTAGTCAACTCAGGTTAATTTAAACCAGAATTGACTACTTTCTTTTGCTAGCCTATTCAATTAGCGGAATTGCAGGGCGTTCTTTATTGCGTTCTTTTTTGTTATATTTTGCTTCAATAGCATCCTTTACATGATCAACGTAAATATCCTGTATTGCCAAATTCTCGCCGAGACCATGGATATAGGTATCTACCGCAAAACCAGCGGCATTAATCATCGGTCGTCGCTTTTCTGGTTTCAGCATAAGTTGTGCCGAAGCTTACTACTAAGATTGCTTTTTTTATTGAACTATTTTCAGCAGCAAACGCTTTATGGCAGAGCGCAAAACTGCTGCTAAAGACCACGGCTGTTAATACGATTGTAAATGACCATAATAAAGGTTTCATTTATAATCGCTCCCAGTTAATTATAGTAAAATAAATTATAATTCTTTCAGAAAACTTACAATCACTTAGTTGCAGCAAATTGGGATTAAAAACGCAACTAAAAAACCTCCCTATGTAGGGAGGTAATGACCAACATATAAGGACGTTACATCACTATCAATAATCTGGTGTTAGATAGCTGCCGACATACACTTATACCTAAATCCCCTTCCCCATCGCTCGTGGGTCGAACGGTGACCGTCAGATAGGCAGTTCTCCTGGCTTTGGATCAATGCTTACCCAAACCTTCCCAAGACTATTGTCCCAGTGGCATTACTTGGGCTCACTCCCCATTACAGTGGCGGGACCGCGCCGGTATTGCACCGGTCTTCCCTATTAAGCCCCTAAGGGCACCTATCTCAATAATATTATTAATACACCTAGATAATAGCATTGAAATGGACAATAGTCAATGAACTATAACTCTAAATTTCAACGTAGTTGTACTATCTTCGAATGTATGAATCAAGAGTACTGGTTATAAACTATATCGTGTACCTGGCCAACATTAAAAGAAAGGAAATGGTTGAAATTAAACCATGGAACGAGAAACTCCTCCTCGTAAATATCTAGAATATATTGACCCTCAACTTGGCTTTCTTGATGAAGAAGACTTGGAGGAATATCTAGATTACACTTCTCCAGACGAATGTGAAGAAGATGACGGAACATTTTGGGGACATCAAATATTTCCTATATAAATAACGAGCACATCCTATTTTTAGGATGTGCTCGTTATTTAGCATGGTTTGCCGTGGTAATTAACCGTAAAACTATTGACTGACCGCGCGAACCGGAATTTTTAGAGTTTGTCCCGGCTGAATAGTTACATCTTCCGACAAATGATTAATGTCTTTAATTGCAGTTACAAAACAGCGAATATCTTCATTATCGTGGATTCTTTGTGAGGCAATTGACCATAAAGTATCCCCTTTGCTGACCGTTACCACCTGGCATTGGCTACTAGTAGGCATTACCCAGTTATTAGCATGAACGTTGCTATAAATTGATCCGCCACCAATCAAAATAAGGGCAGCGACAAAAATTTTGATGAGTGGTTCATTGTCGATAAAGTTTTTTATCATTTACTATCACCTCGAATATATGTTCGTGTATTTATAATAGCACGGTACGTACGTTCGGTCAATAGTTTTTCGAACGAATGTTTGATTTTTTTTTTATTCGCTGGTATAATTATTGTTGTAACAATTGTTAGGAGTTGAGCATTTTGAGTGATTCATTATCCGCCCGTCAAAAACAGATATATGATTATATAAAAGATACCTTACGTGCCAAGGGATATCCACCGTCGGTGCGCGAAATTGGTGAAGCTGTCGGGCTCAGTTCCAGTTCTACTGTCCATAGTCACCTATCCAAACTTGAAGAATTAGGCTATATTCGGCGTGATCCCACTAAGCCAAGAGCTATTGATGTACTAGAAGAAACTCCATGGCGTCAGAAAGCCATGATTCAAGTACCACTTGTTGGACGAGTTACTGCCGGACAACCAATATTAGCGGTAGAGAATATTGAAGAAACCTATCCCTTGCCAGTTGAATTAATCGGTTCAGACAGTACCTTTATGCTCTCCGTTCAAGGCGATAGTATGATTAATGCCGGAATATTGGATGGTGACTATATTCTTGTACGCGACCAGGATACCGCCAAAAATGGTGAGATAATTGTAGCCTTGATTGACGGTGAAGAAGCTACCGTTAAGCGCTTTTATCATGAAAAAGATTGTATCCGCCTTCAGCCGGAAAATGATCATATGGATCCGTTGTATTCGCGTAATGTATCCGTTCTAGGCAAAGTTATTGGCGTTTTTCGCCGAATTAACTAATCCGTATTGTTGTATGTAATAGAAAAAGAGAGCTAAAAGCTCTCTTTTTCTATTACATACTAATGTTTTAAATTGTATAAGTTCAGTAATATTATTTGGGTTACTTAGGCTGCAATGCTTTGGTGCCAATCCTAATTACCCTGTCTTCAGGCGGAAATTGATCAGTGGAAATATATTCGCGGTCGATTATAGTACCGTCATCACTGGATCTTACACGATAGGTGGTAATATTAAACCCATTTTGTCCTTCTACTTCCACTACTTTTTGTCCCAGTTCAAGAGTAGCATCTTGCATTACGATTGTATTTGGTTCAGAAACTTGTTTATTTATACCCACAATTTCGATATGCGGGCGGTTTGGTTGTAGTTTACCATAAATATAAACCGTGATTTGACCATACCCTACTTCGGCTGTTATGTAGATATTATTTTCAGAAGAATTCTTAAATTTAAAATCCAATTGATTATCCGCAACGGTAGCATCTTGCCCCAAGGGAACATATCCTGGCGGTCTAAAATGTGATGTCCGCTCAATTATTTCCATGTTGGCAAGTAAAGCGGCATTATACAATGTACTTGATACTTGACATACTCCACCGCCCCAGTCAGGCACCAGTTTTCCGTCAATAAACACCGGCGCTTCTTTATAACCATATTTTGCGGAGCGCAACCCTACACGGTCATTGAAGGAAAATTGCTCATCCTTTCGAATTAAAATCCCAGTAATATTTTTTGCGGCTAACCTGATATTCGTCGAACGATTTTGATTAGAGCCGTCAAACTGAGTGGTATAAGAAGCCATAATCCCATCAATTCCATCAAGAGCATGACGGGTTATTTCGGGAACAACTTCTTTCACCGTTAAGACTACCGATACTGGTACTTTACGATAAATACTAGTTTCGACTTCCGACGTAACAGCAGCATTATCGACTTCTAAGCCAATTTGTTCAGGGATAATTGTAAGTTTAGAACGATAGACCAGCTTAGCATTCATTGGGGAACAATTGATCTCAGCGGCAATTCGTGTAAGTATCGATTGAAACTTATCTTCATTATACGATACATTCCATGGTATGGTGTAACCACGATTTAACGTCATATATTTTTCTTTAATTTGAAAAAAAACATTGCCGGTTCGCCCAACTTGATAAGCCTGATGAGCCAAAGCAACTGAATCAATGCTAAGGTCAATATCTTGATCGTAAATTTTCCATTCGTGCTCATTGAAGGTCAGCGTGATTGCAGCTTGCTTAACCTTTTCCGTAAAATAATCTGCAATTTTTTCTTGCGCTTCAGTCTCAGAAAGGCCGCCAACATCAATATCTCCGACTTTAACTCCGTTATACACACGATCCGAAGCGGTTAGTGCAGCATTGATTGATATTTGACAGACAAAACTTAAAATGAGGATAGCGCCTAAAACAACCATAAATTTAACCCTTCGGCTTGATTGTAATTGCACAGCTAACCCCCTTTCTACATTGATTCGCATATATATTACAATCCCCCGCATAAGCGGGGGCCATAACCTTAAATACTCATAGAAAGTTCAACAAACTTACCCGCCAATCTAGCCTTCTGAATTACTTCTTCAGTAATTTCACCATTTTGTTCAACAATTAACACGCCATTATCTGTTTCAAGACGTCTTGATGCTTTTTTGCCAAGTAAATATTTACGTTGTTTATCATCGAATTTTTTTGATACATCGTCATTATTTTCCTGCCCTTGACGACCGGATACCGTTGCGGTTTCCGCTTTAATCGCTGTTTTTTGCTGCAGACCAACAGCCTGATGCGGCAAAGTTGGGGATACATTAGGCCTTACAGCTGCCATTTCATCATGAGTGGCAGGAAGACCATCAGCGTCACTAATGATAAGTACTTCTTTACCAAAAGTGATCACTAACTCTCCGGCAATTTTAGTGATTTCGTCAGCATTGTTAATTTCACAATTTATAATCCGACCAGTTTCATCCATTTCAATTTCAGTTACTTTGCCGTGAAAACGACCATTTTTAGTTAATACCTTTGCGCCAATTACTTTTACATCTGCTTCCAGCAGTTTTTCCATCTCTGGTGCATCGGTAATTGGAATAACATGAGTGCTGCTTTCAATAGTTAACGCATTTTCACCAATACCTGAAATTGCGGAGAAGGGAAGTAACTTAGCTCCCAAATACCATTTGCCATCTTCCAACACTATCGCCGCAACGGCTCCTTGTGAAGCATCAATAACAAGGCCCTTCGCTGTGCCTAGTTCAATACCTTCGTTAATGCTGATTACAGGTAGTCCAAGAATATCTACACTTTTTTTCATAAGAATACCTCCTCCATCGGATTTATTAAATTATCCTATTTTGCCATTCTCGAAATTTTGCATTTATTTCTTTAGAAATAGTAGCCGAAATTTGATTGAATGGTATTGTGTAGTCGCTATCTTGTTTAAGCAGAGTATTTTTTACAATGGTTATATAAGCTATTAACGAAGTAATTTCCTGATATAAAGGAGAATCCAATACTAAAACAGGTAACTTACAGCTTGTAATCAGAATCGAAATTGCCTCATCATATGCGCCTTGATTCATAAGAAGCTTGGCTACTTCAATTGCCAACTGTGGACCGGCATCACTGTCCTGGTAAAGGTTAAACGCCAACTGAAAAGTATTAAGGGCTAACTGATGATTAGCACACTCTTTTTGCTGGAAAGCGAAATCAAGAAGATCATCAAGAGAATTAGAAATAGGCTTGTTAATCGCAGCATCTTCTTCAATAATTGGCTGGTTGTCACCATCCAGGTCACTGACGGTACCACAATCAGATTGTTCTGTAATCTGCACATCAGATTCCGGGGCTCTTGTGGTATTAGAAACACTTGGTTCGGCAATCCCCACACCGGGCTGCTCAATAACGCTTTGCTGGTTGGTATCATCTTCATCCAAGATAAGCGGCGATGTTATTACCTCTTTTTTGAAGTCATCAGGGTTATCATAGTAAGCCACTAAATAAGAAAAGGCAGCGGCAAATAATATCAAAAATACTACGGTTCCAGTTAATCCAGCAAAACTAAGCATTAAATGAGGTAAGAAGATACTGAGCAAAAAAGCACAAGCTGCACACGAAAGGAGGGATTTAAATTTCAAAGAAATACTAAACACCTTGTTTGCCAATAGATAAACAATAAATGCTGAGACGGCAATTGCCAATAATGTACTTATTATGTAATCCAAACACTATCACCATATCTCACATACGATTTAATGCCTTGCTCTAGGCATTTACAAACACATAAGTAAATTTCGACATTTTCTGCTATCTTCCTTCTTTATTGAGATAAGTGCTAGTTCCCTGAATTGCAATTATTGAATGTTCTAAAGATAAACCGCCTTGAAGATACACTACAAATGGCGGTCTTATTGGACCGTCAGCACTTATTTCAATGGATGAACCTTGAACAAAAGTCCCTCCGGCCATGACCACAGGATCGCTGTAGCCTGGCATATTGCTTGCTTCCGGCCGGACATGCGAATCTATTGGCGAGTAGTGTTGCAGTCCTTGACAAAAAGCCACCATTTTCTCAGCAGTACCAAGTTCGATAGCTTGAATAATATCACTGCGCCCAGCATCATAACGCGGCAGAGTCTTATAGCCCAAGGTTTCAAAATAAGCTGCTGCAAAAACTGCACTTTTAAGCGCTTGAGCTACAACATGCGGCGCAAAAAAAAGGCCCTGATATAAAAGCCGATATCCAGCGACCGACGAACCAACTTCACTGCCAATCCCAGGGGCTGTAAGTCGATAAGCCGCTAGTTCAACTAAATCAGCCCTCCCGGCGACATAGCCGCCAGTTGGCGCAATTCCACCACCAGGGTTTTTAATAAGCGAACCAGCCATAATATCTGCTCCGGCTGAGGCTGGCTCGCATTCTTCGACAAACTCACCATAACAATTATCCACAAAGCAGATACAAGTGGGATTAATCTTTTTAATTGCATCGCATACTTTACTAATATCAGCAACCGAAAGCGGCGGACGTAAGCTGTAGCCACGTGACCTTTGGATAAGCGCCATTTTAGTATTGCCTGTAATTGTTTTAGCCAATTCAGTGTAATTAATACCAGTTTCGCCCATCGGCACTTCTTTATAAACTATACCAATATCCATCAATGAACCAGTTGTCTTACCTTTAAGACCGATTACCGTTTGCATAGTATCATAAGGTGTGCCGGTAACTGCAACTAGTTCATCACCCGGCCGTAAAACACCTAATAATACGGATGAAAGGGCGTGAGTTCCTGAGGCAAACTGCATTCTAACTAAAGCTTTTTCGGTGCCAAAGACATCCGCCCAGATTTCATCCAACTTATCGCGCCCGGCATCACCGTATCCGTATCCGCTTGAGCCTCGAAAGTGAAACTCCGATACTTGGTGTCGGCGAAAAACATCTAATACCCGCTGGGTATTGCGCCGAGCCATCAAATCAATAGCGGCAAACTGGGGCTGTACTTGATTAATAATTTTATCCTCTAATAGCTGGCTTTGTTCGTTATGATTACTAGTCATTATTATCTTCTCCTACTGCATATTGTTGATACGGCTTAGCCCAGTCAGGCGGCAATGAAACTTTTACCATTATGCCGTCGGCAACATACTCAACAAGATTTACTGTTCCGTTATCATATAATCTGGCTAAAAGCCCGCTGTCATTATATGGTATCAGTAAATCCATGTCAATAACCTGCTGGCGTAATTCAGAATGAATTGTCTCCAGTAATTGGTTAATGCCTGTAGCATGACGCGCTGAAATACCAACACTGTTCGGCTCATTAAGCAAGCTATCAACAATCCCAGGCGCCAATTTATCAGTCTTATTAAAAACAGTAATAACGGGCTTGTCTTTAACCTTTAATTCGTTAAGCACCTCAAAAACAGCTACGCTTTGTTCCTGGTATTGAGGATGACTGGCATCAATAATATGCAGTAATAAATCGGCCTCGACCACTTCCTCTAGAGTCGCCCGGAAAGCTGCTACCAGCTGATGCGGTAGTTTTTGAATAAATCCTACCGTATCTGTAATAAGTATTTCCCGCCCACCGGGCAATACTATTTTTCTGGTTGTAGGGTCAAGTGTGGCAAAAAGTTTATCTTCTGCCAACACTCCGGCAGAGCTAAGCGAATTGAGCAACGTAGACTTTCCTGCGTTAGTATAGCCTACTAGCGCTACACTGGGGATTTGGGATTCCTTACGCCACTGCCGATGCAGACTGCGGTGCTTTTTTATTTGATCAATTTCTCCTGAAATATCGCTTATCCGTGAACGAATGCGCCGCCGGTCAACCTCTAGTTTAGTTTCTCCTGGACCACGGGTTCCAATGCCTCCGCCTAATCTTGAGAGAACGAGACCTTGCCCGCCTAATCGCGGCAAATTATACTGGAGTTGAGCCAGTTCTACCTGCAATTTACCTTCATGCGTACTAGCCCGCTGCGCGAAGATATCAAGAATCAGCGCTGTACGATCAATAACCTTTACCCCGATGGCCTGCTCCAAATTTCTTTGTTGCGCTGGTGAAAGTTCATCATCGAAAATCACCAAATTAGCGCCTGTTTCTTGTCGGATTTCTCGAATCTCCTGAACTTTACCGCGGCCAACAAAAAAAGCGGCATCGGGACGGTCGCGTTTTTGCCAAGTGTTTCCCGCTATTTCGGCACCAGCGGTTTCAGCCAACTGCTCAAGTTCAGCTAATGAATCCGTTACTTCCCAATTATCCCGTCGTTCTACCCCTACCAATACAGCCAGTTCGGTTTCGGCTAGGGTGGTAGTTTTACTTCTCGTTTCTAAAATCCGGTCAATTTGCGTAGTAAGAAAGGTCAAACTTACATTAACAAAATCATCCAGAGTTATCGGTCCAGCGCTCTGGACTTCAAAATCATTGTCAGCTTGCAATCCGGCGATAAAAGCAAAACTGACTTCAGTAACCTTTCCATCGGTTACTCCCAACGCGGTCATAATATCAAAACGCATCTCTTTGAGTGAAGATGTATCCATATTACTTAACGTACTATCTCCGGTAGGATGGGTGTGAATACAGCGTATGCCGCTCAGACGATATACTGAACGCCGTCCCGACACTTCCGGCAAATTAACCGTCCTGGTGTCACCAACCGCGACACAGACTACTTGCCCGCGCCGATTTAAATACACAGCCACTTCCCGGCTGAGCTGAGCCGTTATTTTTGCTAAAATATCCGCTAATTCAGCAGTTATTGTTTGTCCTGTGGGTACTGCAACCTGATAAATGCTTTCCAGTATATCAAGCGCGCTCTTGCGGATGCCGCTTAAATTCCCCTCTACATTTGCCACATAATCACTCACCTTCCATATATAGATATTTTGTACGGTTAGGACTAATTCCTGCAATCCTAATTACGATTCGTGAGCTCATAAAAAAATAAGAGGCATTGCCCCTGTAATTTAATATTAATCAAACTATCGATACTCCCCCGCCATCCCGATTCCAGCAATCGCCGCAATGAGATAGATAAAGGCGGCAATAACCCGCACCCAAACAAACGAAGAATTTATACCTGGCAGACAACATCTGATATTATCAGGATTTACTAACAATACACCAAAAAAAACAATAATACAACTAATGGTAAAACCTAGTTTATTCCCATAATGCCAGGCTAGGGCTAAACCGCCGCCTAAAATAGCCCAGGATAATCCTTGGCATAGCTTCATATACGTTGAAATAACATTTACTTTTCGCTGCCTAGATCTTGATAAAATCATAAGAACACCTCCTTGCTCTTTATTATGAGCGAGAAAGGTATTACTCTATCCTATTCATCGCATTGTTTTATCGCTTCGTGACAAATTACGCAATAACCTTGCTCATAACTCTGCTGACGAAAAAAAAGCGATTGGCTTGCCTGCCCCTCTTCTATTCCTTGGGTACGACCAAATCTGCGGCCCACGCTGTAGCCAAATAAAAAAGCAATAAGCCCCAATAAGATGACATCCAGTATCATTATGGCTTCACCTCCTGGAGCCAAAACAAAACACCATATACGACCGCGATACCGAAAATTACTGGTAAAAATAAACTATCCTCAATATGCCATGCTGCTAAAACCGAAATTATGCCAAGCAGGCCGCACTCCACTACGCCCAGACGGCAAGCAAGATTACGGGTTCCGCTTACATTATCGCAGTCTGGTCTTAAGTCGATACAATCGTCAAGGCATTGAACGGCAAAGATAATCAACAACGAAAATCCGGATAACTGCCAGCCGTAAATAATAACCGAAACAATAATAACCAAAATGCTTTCCTGCCACCCTAACAGGCCACTGGGCATCCGGGTATTAAGATCACTGAACATACCGACCGCATAACTGGCCATAAACAACATTAAACTGACTGTGGCGTTGAAGCTGGCTGCTACTGCAAGAAACAACATAGCATAAATAACCGTGCCTGAACCAAAATAACGTGCTAAATTAAATTTATGACAGGCTATATCGTACTCAATATCCAGATAATCATCAGTAAGCTTAACGGCAACTGCGCAAAATATTACTGCCAAAACCACAGCAGTACAGTTATACATTGCGGGCCACATACGCTTTTACCTCCTGAAATCCCCTGGAATGAAGGGCCGAAATAGGAAGAACTTTCGCCCGTTCAAACGCAGTGAGTATTTTGGACAAATTATCATGGGCGGCTGGCAAATCCATCTTGTTTGCCAACAGCAGATAGCGGTTACGGGCCAGTCCATAAGCTGATATTTCTTGATCTATACCGGATGAATGTAAATATTCCTGGGCTGATGTACCTACATCAACAATATGAATAATAAAATCGCAACCCATAAGTAGACTCAAGGTTTGTGCCATTCCTCGCCGGATATCCGCCTCGCTGTGAATTTCTTCAGCAACTCCGCAAGTATCCGTCATCTTAAAACTGATATTCGTCTTACCTACCGGAATTTTTAAGATCGTTGACTGAATCATCCGGGTTTTATGTCGGTCACTACTGCATAATTCCTTTTTTGCCTCAGCCAAAGAATAATGGCGACAATTTAATAATCCGTCTGGTGAACGAAAAGTGATATCAAGCTTTTTGCAATTTAAAAAACCGGCAAAATTTAGCGTAAACAGCGTTTTGCCGGAATTAGGCCGCCCAACTACCGCAAACTCCTTCATGCTTCCACCTCCGGCAAATCAGAAGGTTCAATCAGCAGTAAATCTTGCCTGGTTATACTTTTCTTTTCAATCAGCCGCACCGCTTGCAACCGTAATGCCCGTTCAATAATATTACGCACCGTTCTGGCATTCCCAAGATGCGCGGTTTCTTGAAACTGTGGTGCATTCAGACGGCATAACATAGCCAGTCGTGCTTGCGGTGATAATTGATATTGCCGTGCACTGCAAATTTGTTCCGCGATTTCGATAAGTTCGGTATCATTGTAATCTTTAAATTCTATATGTATCGGAAAACGTGACCGTAACCCCGGATTGGTTTGTAGAAAAATCTCCATCTCGTTGAGGTAACCAGCTAGGATCAATATTAAATCATTTTTATGATCTTCCATGGCTTTCACTATACATTCGAATAAAACACCAATAATTAAGTGTAGTATCTAACAAGGCCTGGCAGGCTGAGTGCTCTCAACTGCCGGGCCTTGTTAGAACGCCTACTTAACAAAACATTTTTTTCTTTAAATTACTGTATTCCTGTTGTACATAATCTTCGGCAAAAACCTGATCTGCAATCAGTTCCAATTTTACGGCACAGTATTTAAATTCCGGCGTTTTAGAAATAGGATCTAACGCATCAATGGTTAATTCATTACAAGCACCAATCCACCAATGATAGGTCATATATACCGTCCCAATATTAACCCTCTCTGTTATAAGAATTCGCGCGATCACCTTGCCCCGCCGTGAAGTTATCCAGGCAAGTTCCTGATCCGCTAAGTCTAACTTTTCGGCATCTTTAGGATTTATTTGGATATACCCAGGTTCATCTGACAAGGTCTGAAGTGCGCTACAGTTTCCAGTCATCGTCCGAACTGAGTAATGACCAATTTCTCGTACCGTACACAAAATCAGCGGATATTCTTCATCTGGTCGTTCTTGCGGTGGGCGGTACTCTGCCGCAAAAAGTAAGCCTTTCCCAGAAGACGTGGCGAATTTATTTCCTTCATATAGATATTTCGTACCGGGATGATTTTCATCGGGACACGGCCACAAAATACTTCCGAATTCTTCTAACCGTTTATAAGTTACTCCGGCATACAACGGACAAAGTTTCCGCAATTCTTCCCAAATCTCTTCAGTATTATTATATTTCATCGGATAACCCAACGCTGTCGATAACAATGAAATAATTTCCCAATCAGGTTTAACGTCGCCTTTGGGTTCAATGGCTTTGTTGAATTTTTGAAACCTTCGGTCAGCGGATGAATAAACGCCTTCATGCTCACCCCATGATGTAGCCGGGAAAATTACATCGGCATGCAGTGCCGTTTTATTCATAAAAATATCCTGTACGATAACTAATTCCATACTTGCTAAAGCTTCTCTGACCCCGGCGGCATCAGGATCGCTCTGCACCAAATCCTCGCCAAAGATATAGTAGGCTTTTACCTTGCCTTCTTTCGCCAATCGTGGTATCTCTGTCAGGTGGTAACCGGGTTTAGCCGGCAATTTTACGCCCCAAGCCAGTTCAAATTTACGTCTAATAGTCTCATCTTCTACTGACTGATATCCAGGAAATAACGCAGGCAAAGCCCCGTGATCACAGGCCCCTTGTACATTGTTTTGCCCACGAACCGGTCCGACTCCAACATTTTCCCGACCTAAATTACCGGTCAATAAGGCTAATGATGATAACCCTTTTACAACATCCACCGCTTGGGTAAATTGGGTCACCCCCATGCCCCAAAGAATCGTCGCACTTTCAGCCTCGGCATATATCCGAGCGGCTTGACGTATAGTTTTGGCCTCAATACCAGTGATATTCTCCACATACTCCGGTGTGTATTTCTCTATCGCCTTACAATATTCTTCAAAGCCATCGGTATAATTAGTTACATACTTCTTATTATACAACTTCTCTGTGATCAGGACATTGCCTAAAGCGTTTACCAGCGCCATATTCGTACCATTTTTTAGCGCTAACCATAAATCTGATATTTTGGCCTGTTCAGTAAACCTCGGATCAACAACAATTACTTTCGCACCTTTTTCTCTTGCCTTGATAATTCTGCGGGCAACGATTGGATGGGACTCCGCCGGATTATACCCAAAAATCAGCACACATTTTGTATTCTCAATCTCCGGAATAGAATTAGACATTGCGCCGCTACCTAAGGTCGCGGCCAAGCCTGCGACTGAAGAACCATGACAAACCCTGGCACAGTGGTCAATGTTATTGGTGCCGATAGCGGCTCTAACAAATTTCTGCATAATATAATTAGCCTCGTTGCCTGAGCCCCGGGCTGAGCCTGTGCACATAATAGCATTCGGACCATATTTAGCCTTAATATCCGCCAGCTTTTTCGCAGCAAAACCAATTGCTTCTTCCCAAGATACTTCTTTAAACTCGTCGGTACGGTTATATCTTAATAGCGGTCTTTCCAAGCGAGCTGTTAGACGCTTAGGATTTTTTAAAAAGTCCCAGCCATAATAGCCTTTCAAACACAATTCATTTTCATTCGTTCGTCCCGGACCAGGCTCAGCTTTTATAATTTCCCCATTTTCGACAAACAAATAAATCTGGCATCCGCTTCCGCAATAAGGGCATATCGTTAATACTTTTTTTGCCATATATTGAACCTCCACTATATACATTACTTCATTAACAACATTTTGTTATCAATAGTATGTGTGGTTTAACGTTTTCTTTGGTTAATTCGTCGGTCAAACGACAAGTTATATACTTTATGAAGCGCGTTCGTTGGACAGGTCTTTATACACGCAGGGCCATCCTCACGGTCACGGCACAAGTCACATTTTATCACTTCTACTCTGCGCGGCGTGCTATTACCGGCAATTACGATCTCAATAGCCCCATAAGGGCAAGCTGCTAAACATGCTTTACAGCCAACACACGCTCCTTTAACTACTTGCACTGAATGATCATTTTGCACCAAAGCCTGTTTAGGGCATGCAGCAACACAGGGCGCGTTTTCACAGTGTCGGCATTGAACCGGCGTTGTTAAGGTCGCGGCTTTGACAACTTTTAATCTAGGACAAAAGGTTTTTGCCGATAATTTAGATAGAGAGCCGTCCTTACTATGAGCCAATACGCAAGCAATTTCACAAGTTCGGCAGCCAATGCACTTTTCAGAATCTGCAACAACAAAATTATTCATATCTCCAGCCCCCTCCATTAAAATCAAAAGCACGGCCTAGAACTTATATAATCACATCTCTTAAAAGAAAAATAAAACACCGCTATCGCGCCTCGCAGCGTAGTAACGGTGCCTATAGTCATTAGCCAAAGGCTATTCGCTCGTATTGGCGGCTGTTTCAGCTGAATACGCCGGGGCTTGTCTAAATTTAACAACAGTAGCCACCAGTGCGGATACAATAAAACAACCGGCGAAAATCAAGAGCATATTACTATAGCTACTTGTTGTTTCCTTAACCCAAGCTACTAAAAACGGTCCAACCACGCCAGCTGCCGCCCAGGCAGTAAGAATTTTGCCATGAATAGAGCTTAATTCCTTTGTACCAAAAATATCGCTCAAAAAAGCCGGGATTGTAGAAAAACCACCGCCATAACAAGAAATAATTAAGTAGATCAATAATTGGAACGAAAAACTATCCGAGGTTTTTGCCAGCAAAAAGAAAGCTACAATCTGGATCAGGAAAAATGCCAGATACGTATTACTGCGACCGATATAATCTGAAACCGAAGCCCAGAATAAGCGGCCTAAACCATTGATCAACCCGACTATCCCCACCATCGCCGCTGCGGCCAGCGGCGACATTTTAACCACATCTTGAGCCATCGGTGAAATAACACTTAATAAACCAATGCCGCAAGTAATATTGGTGAAAAGCATCCACCACAAAGCATAAAATTGCCACGTTCCCAAAGCTTCGCGAGAAGTCATTTGGCATTCTTCGGTTAACAAGTTGTTATTTACGACCTTAGCAGATTTATCATCGGTAGTAGGCGGACTAAGATATAACGCAGATGGTACCATAATCAATAAGTAGATAACACCGAGAATTTCAAAGGTAGCTACCAGGCTGTAGTGTTCAATAAGAGTTTGAATAATTGGTCCGGCGATAAAACTAGCAAAGCCAAACCCCATAATCGCGATGCCCGTAGCAAAACCGCGCTTTTCGGGGAACCATTTAACTAAAGTCGATACCGGAGTTATATATCCAGTACCAAGACCAATCCCACCAATTACGCCGTAAAAAAGATATAATAGCGGCAAACTCTTAAACAGCACTGCGATTCCAGTTCCAAATAAACCAACCGAAAAAAATGCCGCCGCGGTAAGACCAGCTCGTTTAGGTCCATGTTTTTCCACATATCCGCCCAAAAAAGCAGCGGACAGTCCAAGAAAGAAAATCGCTAACGAAAAGGCCCATTGGGTCTCTTTTAACCCTATGCCTAATTCCTGCATAATCGGTTTAGTAAGAACGCTCCATGCATAAACACTACCAATACAAATGTGAATTCCCACGGCCGCCAAGGCGATTAACCAACGATTTTTCATAGACTAACCAACTCCTTATACTTTTGTTAGCCCACGGCGAATAAAAAACTGCCTGGGCGAAAGAAAGATACTCTTTGCCCAGGCGGTCGACAGCTCAAACGATATAGTTCATGTGGTTAGTTCCACTTATCCGCCAGTCCCATATCGCACTTATTTAATTAGACAACAAAAAACCACCTGAACAAAAGGAATCCCTTCGCCCAGGCGGTCGGCAATTCTAATAATACGGTTCATGTGGTTAGTCCCACTCATCCGCCAGTTCCGTATCACGAATATTAAGTTGAATTGTTTTTAGTATAGCAAACCAAAATTGACTTGTCAACGCCAATTAGATGCATTTACCGTTTCGTGAATAAACAGTTAATTATTATGATTGTGTGGTAAATAACTTGTTTTTTTAATAATATTCTCGACTAATGGCTTTATAAATAATAAACTGTGTTTTTCAGTTTCCCATTCATTTATATGACTAATTCGAATAAGTGGTGATACGGCAGCTTTTAGGACATTTTTTTTTTCACCTACCATATCACTTTCCTCCCTTCGTATACAACAATCTATGCTAAAGATGTTAGCTAGATTCTCACTACTTATCATAATAAGGCAGGAAAAGTTGATAAAGTTATGGAACTATTGCAAACAACCTACTCTTTATAGGGAGGACCATAATGAATAAGGTTGCCGTCTATGTCCGGGTAAGCACGGCTGAGCAGGCTGAAACCGGTTATTCTTTAGGAACTCAATTGAAGGCCTGCCGCAAACGGGCTGTTATGCTAGGCGCAGTACAGATAGAAGAATTTGTCGACGATGGCTATAGCGGGGAATTTATTGACCGTCCTGCACTGACGCAGCTACGCAAAATGCTGTCTAATGATGAGGTAAGTGCAGTAATTGTGTATGATCCTGATCGATTAGCGCGTAATCTAGCCCATCAACTGCTTATAACTGAAGAAATCGAACAAGCTGGAGCTCAGCTTGTTTTTGTGTCAGTCTCTTTTGAGCAATCGCCGGAAGGAAAACTATTTTACTCAATTCGTGGCGCAGTGTCTGCCTACGAAAAAGAAAAAATTAAAGAACGTTCGTTACGCGGTAAAATAGGCAAAGCCAGTCAAGGGAAAATTATTGCTGATGCTAAACCGTTTGGCTATACCTTTAATAAGGAGATCAGCAACTACGAAATTAATGAATCAGAGGCTACCATTATCCGGCAGATGTATAATTGGCTTGTAACTGAAAAAAATGGTACAGCCACTATTTGTAAACGCCTTAACGAAATGGGTATTCCTTCGCCCCGTAAGAAAAAGCCGTGGATTGTTTCTGCAGTTTACCGACTATTAACTAATCCTATTTATCAAGGAACCCATGTCGCCATGCGCTACCGTTATCAAAAGGTAGGCTTAAACAAACGCGTCAAAACGCTTCGCCCGGAAACTGAATGGATTACGATCCCTGTACCGCCGATTGTTAAACCAACATTGTGGCAAAACGCCCAAAATCAATTGAAAGAAAATAAATCTAAGTCCAAACGCAATCTTAAACATGAACAGCTATTAAGCGGGCTGGTATATTGCGGTAAATGTGGTCGTAAGATGACTATTACCTATTCCGGGAATAAAGATCAGCCCAAAAGCTATTATGTGTGTATTAGCCAGCGCAGTAATAGCACTTTATACTCAGAACAGGAACGCTGCCCGGCCCGGCGTATTCCCACCGAACTTCTCGATCAAACGGTGTACGAGCACTTATACCAGTTAAGCACACATCCCCGCTTGATAAAACAGTACCTATTAACCCGGCAAAACCCAGTAAATACGAAAAATCTTTATACCTCTTTGGAACGGTTGACCGAAAACAAAGAACGGCTGGAAAAACAACAAACCATGGTATTGCGCTGGTATCGCCAGCAAATGATTGTCGAAGCCGAAGCTGAACGCCAACTAAAAGAAATAAGTGACAGAATCATTGACCTCGAGAAAAATATGGCAAAAGTTAATGAAGAAATTACTCGTATTTCGCCACCACTATCCCAAACAGAAATTCTCACCGTTATCACTAAGCATTTTGGCCAAAACGATCACTCCTATGAAGCCAAACGTTCAGCGCTACAGGCAGTAATTAAAAAAGTAATCGCCGAACGCAAAGATACTTCATGGGCAAAGGCCAGTCGTCCAGAAATAGAAATCGAATTAAAATTTATATAACTTGAAAACTCCATGCTTTTATATCAACTTACATTATTCAATTAAGGGAGGTAACCATGCGAACCATAGCGTTAAAATTCATTACCAGTTTATTAGTTGTTTTTTATCTGAGCGGGATAAGTACCAGTGCCTTGGCCGCTGATAACCAAATAGTCCGTTTTAAAGGAAAAGTAAAATATCTTGCCAACTTAGATACATACGTATTACGTAGTGATGATAACCGGCGGTTTCATCCAAGCAAAAGACTGCCGGAAGCCTTTCGCCAGGATACTCTTGAAGTAGTGGTCGAAGGAAAACTGCGAGAAGATTTATATGGCCGCAATATGTACGGTACCGCACTGGAGGTTCTTGCTATTTACCCGGCTGATAGCTATATCAGCCCCGAAGACCAGCAGGCTATCGCCCTGACGTTGAAACGGATGGAAGCCTTCAACACCAAAGATTTAAACAAATTACAGCAAATTGATGTATTAGCGCAAAATTTGACCACAGAAAAATTCCAAAGCTGGTTTGGCAGCGGCAATTACCAATTTACCCTCCATTATCTCGAAACAGACATTCCGTCCGGTCAATTCAATGAAGGGGCACCAATTACCGGCTTTTGTCTGTACAGCAGAGATATTGTCAATGGCATGGCCCTTTCGGGCAACTCACAGTATTCGTTAATGAAGTTCACCATCGCCAAAGTCGACGGTACTTGGAAATTTACTGCTACCGGAAATTATATTCCAGAAAATGATATTGATCCAAATCAATTTGTTGATGAACTATTGAAAAAATCTCAAAAAAAATACGGCACTAGTAATCTTGCTGAGTGGACATCATCCAGATCGGAGCTGAAACATAACTAATGACCAATTATCCACTAACAAAATTACCAACAGATGCCGATTTTGTCGCCATTGACTTTGAAACCGCGAATCGTGATGTCTCCAGCGCTTGTGCCATCGGCTTGGCTTTTGTTAAAAATGGCGTTATTGTGGCCAGTCCTTCTTGGCTCATCAGACCGCCTCGCTTCTTCTTTGAACCAGCGTTTATCAAAATTCACGGCATTCACCCCCAGGATGTTGAATATCAGCTGAGTTTCGCCGAACTATGGCCCAGGTTGGAAAAATACGTAGCCGAACGCCCAGTTGTGGCTCACAATGCAAAATTTGATATCAACGTTTTAATGGGGACGCTGGACCATTATCATATCGCCCGGCCCAACCTTAAATATACCTGCACCCTCCGTATCGCCCGACGTACCTGGCCAACCTGGCAACGCTATAACTTAGCAGCTTTAGGTGAACGACACGGCATCACTTTTCACCACCATGATGCCGCCGAAGATGCTATGGTCTGTGCCCAAGTAGCGCTTAAAGCTTTTGAACACAATGGGGTTAATAATTTTGATCAATTAAATGCCAAACTAAAATTTGCCTATGGCCAGGTATTTCCCGGCGGACATACCCCGATGAGTGACCTGATGCCAAACTATGACTTCACCAACTTTGGTCGTTGGGAAACTACCATCCATAAAAGTCAGGAACAACAAAGCCGGATTGACAGAGCAGCAATAATAGATAAAATTACCATGAACAATAACCAAACCCAAGCCACCATTAACGGCTACAAGGTAACCCTGGATGCGTGCTCCTGTCCCGACTTTACCAGACGCCGTAAACCATGCAAACATATGTATAAGCTATTTTTCGATATACAAAAAGCACATTAAATAAGAGCCCCCCCATTATCAGCCTTAACACGCTAATAATGGGGGGGCTCTTATTATTATTGATATTAACCTTTTAACATGCTATCAACATAGTGCTTTACTTCTTGAACATAAATTTGATCAGGAATAAACTTTTGTTCCAATAATCTCTTTGTGATCTCCGATAACCGCATTGTAGTAACAACCTCTTTACCAGCTGTTTCTAAAACTTGCAGATAATCCAAAATCTTAGGAAGCAATTCAGTTACTTTGGTACTAAGAAGAGCACCCTCTGAAGTATAAATTTCACCGATTAACTCAGTCCCAAGATTACGCGCATATCTATTAGCCCAATGCGAAATCACTTGAAAATGAGATCTCTCAGGATAACCACAATTGGACATCATCATTAGTTTAGGCAATACGCTCGTTGTTAAATGCCGGCACTCACCATCTTTATCCTTATCCCAATAAGGACTGCCAATCACCATTAATCTGTCAATAAAGACTTTTAATATACTGGATATATTATCAAAATAAAGCGGCGTGGCCCAAATCCAAACATCGGCATCTTTAAGTAGCCGCAATATATCAGCCATATCATCTTTAATAACACACCGCCCTGGACTACCGAACCAACAGACCTTACAAGCTCTGCAAGGCCTAATTTCCTTTCCCGCCAAAAAAATATTGAGCGTTTCCGCTCCGGCTTCCCGCGCTCCCTTTAAAAAAGCGCTAACCATAGTGTCAGTATTACCATTTTTGCCTTTATGACTTCCATTAACTGCGACAATCTTCAATAAGATCCCATCCCTTCTTCCGGTATTATCTTTAAATGTATCAAAGCAATCCAATAATTTACAGTCTTATATTCAAGTGCTATTTTTGTTATAATATTTATAGAAAAACTTGGTAGATGCGCCCCTATTATTATGGGTGTTTGTTATGAATGTTTCACCATACAGTCGATAGCTTCTTTTCCGAAATCTTTTTCCCCGCCTCGTGCCAATGAATAAGCTTCGTCAATAAATAAAATTCCGCCATAGGCTTTTTTTAATTGTTCTCGCATCTTCTGAGCCGTATGACCGATGTACTCTCCTACCAAATCAGCCCGTTCTACTTCAATCAAATGCCCACGACTAAGTACTCCCATTTCTCTAAAGATATGGCCAATAATCCGCGCGACGGTAGTCTTCCCAGTGCCAGGATTTCCTTTAAAAATCATATGCAACACTAAAGGTTCGGCCCGCAGCCCTTCCTTTTCCCGATACCGTTGGATTTGGATAAAAGCATAGATTTCCCGGATTAATCGTTTTACATTGGTTAGACCAACTAACCGGTCAAGTTCTTGAATAGCTCCTTCAATCCGTTGACGGCTACAAACGGTTTCGGCAGTATTTACCGGAGAATCCGCTCCATCAAGTTGCCGTAAAAACTTAATTGCCTCAGGCGCTGAAATATCCCCTGTTTCCAGTGCCGTTAAGACTTCTTTGGGGCAACGATATGTCACTAGCTTTCACCTCATCTAGTGTGTTGGTGATAGTCATTATATGCCGAAACTAGGCAGAGAGTGTCTATACAAGAAAAACCTCTAATGCGGCTTTTTGGGGCCTATATTCTCAAATAGAAGAGAGGCCTGACAATCAAATCATCAGACCTCTCTTCTATTTATTTTATGTATCACCATAGATTAAAAGTTTATTGTTTTCGGCAGCTTACCGGAAAATCCACGATTACTGCCGTTCCATTGCCGCAATAATTATAAAGTAATTAACTCGTACTCGCGACTACCCATGCCAATTTCTTCACCATATCGTAATTGGATAGTTCCGTCTATATGCGAGCGTAGACCATGAAACTTATCCGCACCGGCCTCACAGTTGCACGAAAGAAAAGAAGCAGATAGTCCAATCTGTTTATTTACTAGGTCATAACTTGCCTGATCAATAGCTACAGGATCCATAGATGCCAAAAAACCGATATCGGGAACAATCGGTGTATCGCTCCATGGCACACAATCACAATCAGGAGTGATATTCAATAGAAAGTTTATATACCCAATACGATTCTCATGCGCCTTCGCCACTCCATATCCATATTCTGTAATTCGTTCAATTAGTGCTGCTAAGTCCGTCTCCCAATTCATTCCTGTGGCCTTTACAGGACAAACAGTTAAACACTCACCGCAACCTATACATTTATTCAAAGCGATATTTGCCTTTTTCTCACTCATACTAATTGCCTTTTCTGGACACGCGGCACCGCACTTTGCACAGCCAATGCATTTATCATGATCGACAACAATCTTGGTAGCATGCTGCTCTTTTTTACCAACCGCGGTTGCTCCACCCATGGCAAGATTTTTTATTGCTCCTCCAAAGCCTGCCATCTCATGCCCCTTAAAATGGGATAATACAATGACGCTATCCGCGCTAACAATATCTTTAGCCAATTTAACCTTATTAAAATGTTTTTTATCAATCTGTACTTCCACTGTATTCTCGCTACGCAGCCCATCAGCAATAATAAGCGGTGCCCCTGTAACCGTGTAGTCAAAACCGTGTTCCAAGGCAGTTAGTAAATGGTCAACCGCATTATGCCTACTTCCTGAATAGAGCGTATTAGTATCGGTAAGAAAAGCTTTTGCACCTTTTCCCTTTATCTTTTCCACCACTTGGCGCACAAAAACAGGATTAATAAAACCATCACTGCCGCGTTCGCCGAAATGAAGTTTTATAGCTGTGAGATCATCCTTTTGAATAAGCTCATTTAAACCCGCGCAATCAAATAAATTCTTTATTTTACCGATCTTGTTATTCTTATCTGTTCTCGCTCTCAAATTCGCAAAATATACTTTACTCGCCATGATTCGTTACCCCTCTACTTTTATTGATGTCGTTTTTACGCTATTGGTACCTTATACATCCTAACTATTTTTCTCTTTTATTTAATAAAATTGGCTTTCTTCTACTTTATTAAACTTCCATATCCCATACGAAGCCATCCAAATAAACACAAATAGCACAATTAGGATATAGCCTACCGCTCCAACATCCAGAATCTGTACCCATTTCCAAACTCCATCTGTTAAACCAATTTTAGAAGTTATGACTTGCGCAAGCTCAATAGTCCCGATTAAGAGTGCGGCAATAACCGACATGCTAGTGACTGTAAGATTGTAATATACCTTACGAAGTGGTGTGCTAAAAGCCCACTTATAGGCGTTAGTCATAAATATTCCATCCGCAGTGTCGAGCAAGCTCATTCCTGCAGCAAATAAAATAGGAAGAGCTATAATGCCGGTAATACCAACGTCACTTTTAGCTACTCCTGCTGATATTGCCAACAGCGCAACTTCACTTGCCGTATCAAAGCCCAACCCAAATAAAAAGCCGATAGGATACACATGCCAACTCTTACTAACAACGTTATACAGCGGATTTAAAAAACGAGCCATAAAGCCTCTATTATCAAGCAATTCTTCCATTTTATTTGCATCATAAGATTTTTGGCGCATATTGATAAACACTTTATAAATATCAATTGCAACAATAAGATTCAATACTCCTATTAAAATTAAGAACAACCCTGAAACGGTAGTCCCGATAATACCGCCGATATCTTTTAATTGTGGCATGCTGATTTCTGCCCAGTGGGTTACGAAAACAGTGGCCAATGTCATGAGGAATACAACGGTGGAATGTCCTAATGAGAAGTAAAATCCAACACCTACAGCATTCTTTTTTTGCTGCACTAACTTACGTATGGTATTATCAATTGCGACAATATGATCTGCATCGAAAGCATGCCTTAATCCTAACGTGTACGCTAAAAATCCTAAGCCAAAAATAGTTGGATCGGAAGCCGCAGAGAGCAAACAAGCAATACCAATCAAATGTAGCAAAGCTACATTCATGCCAAATCCCAACCAGTTGAACCACTTATGGTTAATATCCATACAACACTCTCCAGATATATTGAGTTAATTGCCAGGTACATTTATCCTTTTTCTCTAACCACAATTCCCCATCTTGCTAATTATGTTAGTTATCTCAAAGTTTATTAATTATGCTGGCATTATAAGCTGCGCCAAAACCATTATCAATATTAACTACACTAACCCCGCTTGCACAACTGTTTAGCATGGATAACAGAGCCGAAAGGCCGCCAAAGTTTGCCCCATAACCAACACTTGTAGGGACAGCAATAATTGGTTTATCCACAAGTCCTCCTATAACGCTGGCAAGCGCTCCTTCCATTCCAGCAACTACGATAACTACCTTTGCTCCTCGAATGATATCTATTTTTGCAAAAAGTCGATGAATGCCAGCAACTCCCACATCCATAATTTTTTCCACACGATTACCTAGAATAGTTGCTGTTTCCGCTGCTTCCTCTACTACCGACATATCAGAAGTTCCGGCCGAGATAATCGCAATATAACTGTCTGTAAGATTTTCTTCGTTCTTTTGAATTGTGATTGTCCTGCCCAGCGAATTATACTTGGCTTCTGCACAAATAGTTTTTACTGCTTCGTACATTTTTTCGTTTGCACGGGTCGCTAATATATTATTATCCTTGGTCAGCATAAATTGGATGATGCTTTTCACTTGCTCTATTGTTTTTCCTTGACAATAGATAACTTCCGGATATCCTACCCGTATTTCACGATGAGTATCAATCTTAGCAAATCCCAATTCTTTATAAGGTAAATCTTCCATGATTCCCAGCGCTGTTTCGACTTCTATTTCATCGTTCTTTACCTTTTGCAGCAGTTTCCTTATATCCACCTTATTCATTATTTCCTCCTGAAATATCTTAAGAAAATAGGCCTCACAATTTGTTTCCCAGTGTTTCGTTGAAACTGCCTACCCTATAGCCTTGTAAATCTAAAGTTACATACTTAAACCCAAATTCTTTAAGCTTACCGGCGATTTCCTCAAGAAGTTCTTCATTAAACAATTTACTTCGATCCTTTTTATCCACTTCAATTCTGGCCAAATTGTCGTGGCAGCGGACACGAATTGCCCGGAATCCTTGGGCCATCATATATTTTTCCGCTTTTTCTATTTTTACGAAATCTTCTTCTTTCAGTTTATTGCCATAGGGTATTCTGGTCAACAAACATGCATATGGTGGTTTATCCCAAGTACTAAGTCCTAGTTCTTTCGATAAACTTCTTATTTCTTGTTTGCTAAATTGACACTCTAATAATGGACTTTTTATCGCTAATTCACTTAGCGCTTTTAAACCAGGTCGATAGTCACCGAGATCATCAAAATTAGTGCCATCAATAACGTAAAGATAGCCTTCTCGCTGGGCAAAGGCTTTAATTTGACTGAATACCGCCTTTTTGCAAAGATAGCATCTGTTTTCAGGGTTGTTTCTAATTTCATCAATAACTGGGGTTTCGATAATTTCAAACGCTACCCCAAGTTGTGCTATAAATTGTTTTGCCTCTTCGATTTCCCATTTTGGAATATAGGGAGATTGTATGGTCACTGCTTTTAGGTTATCGCCTAAGGCTTCTGTAGCTGCTTTAAGCAAAAATGTACTGTCTACGCCGCCGGAGAAAGCCAATACAACCTTTTCCAGCTTTTTTAAACAATTAATCAGCTTTGTATATTTTTCATTATTTATCATAATCGTTAGCCTCTATTATCTTGTAGACTTCTTGGTATACCCTAGAAATGGGTATATTTTTTTCATTTGCTATTTTTTTGCAATCTTCATATTCTGGTTTATATTTGACTTTTTCGCCTTGATAATAGGCATTTTTGACGGTTACATTTCCATACGGCGTGCTGATCTTTACAAATTCTCTTGGCAACATTATTTTTTCGACCTTGTATTTTCTAACGCCTAGAGAAGTCGTTTCACGAAAAATTACATCAAGAATGGTTTCCTCATGCTCGCCATTGACCAATACACTAAGCTTTGTTGCTGACCTGCCCTTTTTCATCGAGATTGCCGTCTTAAATACATCCAAAGCCCCTTGGTCGAAAAGTTTTTCTTCAATATAACCGTAAAGTTCAGGGTTCATATCATCAATATTGGTCTCCAATATATATTGTTCTTCTAGCTTATTGGTACTTTCTTGATAGCCTATATATATTCTTAAAACATTAGGAATATCAAGTTCTCTATGACCAATCCCATAACCAATCTTTTCTACTGAAATATCCATACGATCTGTAAACGTACCCACATTTGCTGCCAATATCGCGGCCCCGGTAGGGGTAGTCGTTTCAAAAGGTACTATACCCGATTTAAGGGGAATATTCTTTAATATTTCAGCAGTTGCCGGAGCGGGAATGGGAATGATACCATGGGCGCATTTCACAAATCCTCCTCCTACCTGAACCGGCGAAGCCATAATTTTATCCACGTTTAAATAATCTATACAAACAGCCGCACCAACAATATCAATAATCGAGTCAACAGCCCCAACCTCATGAAAATGCACTTCATATAGATGTTTTCCGTGAACCTTTGCTTCAGCTTCTGCTACCTTCATAAAAATAGCCAAGCTTAACTTTTTTACTCCATCACTTAAACGGCTGTTGATTATTATATTTTCAATATCCTTTAAATTTCTATGCTCATGATGCGTGTGTTCACGGTGAGCTTCCGGATAGTTTCGGTCTTCTTGATGCTGCTGATGATGGTGGTTTTGCTCCGCTCCACCCGCGGGCTGCAACGCCTGACTATGGTCATGTTTATGATCATGCATTGCATTTTTTAATGCTACATCCACTCTGGTTCCGCTTATTCCTTTTTTATTATCCTTTTGTACCTGCAGTTCATATTCATCATCTAGATTAAGTTTAGACAACTCACGCCTTAGGTAAGCTTCATCTACTCCTAAATCCAGCAATGCACCTAGATTCATATCGCCGCTGATGCCACAAAAGCAATCATAATATAACACTTTCATCGCCGAATTCTCCTGTACATAATTTTTCTTGCTCCTGTATTATTGGATTTCTTCAACTGATTCATAATATCAGCGTGCAGTTCACAGCCGCTGCAGTCAGCAGCTTTTCCAGTTATTATTTGACCCCTTCCCACCAACGGTAGAAGACTTGTTGCTGATTTTCAAGGTCTACTGGCTCCCCGATCATTGGCGTAAGCAGCCTGTAGTTCATATTTCGACTAGCCTCAGTTATACGTTTTAACGGTTCGTCCCAAGAATGGTTGGACATTGCGAACTTGCCTGCATGCCCTGGCAATAGTGCCTTGGCTTTCAGTTCTTCAGCAGCCAGTGCCACTTCTTCCGGCATCATATGTATATATGGCCAACTGTTGTTATACTGACCATTCTCCATAATTACAAGGTCAAAACCATTGACCATTTTTTCTATTTTTTTGAAATGAGGGCCATATCCACTGTCACCACTGTAGAAAATACGGCGTTGTGGGGTTATCAGGGCGTATCCACCCCACAACGTTTTGTTTTTACTTAATAAACGACCAGAACAATGGCGTGCTGGCAATACATAGACAACAAAGTTATTTTCAAATTCTAAATTTGTAAACCAGTCAGCCTCATGTATAAGTTTTTTTTCAAATCCCCAGTGTTCAAAATACGAGCCTACACCTAAACCGCAGATCACATTTTTAATTTTTGGTTGCAGAGCAATAATCGTGGAATAATCTAGGTGATCCCAATGATCGTGAGAAATAAGCAAATAATCTATTTCCGGCATATCCTCTGCTGTGTATTGATTTGTTCCTTCAAAAGCTTTGTTTATGAAAGAAACAGGTGCTGCATAGGAACTAAATACAGGATCAATCAGAATCCTTATGCCGTCAAGTTGCATAAAGTACGAAGAATGTCCCAGCCAGACAACTACATTCTTAGCTTTGTTCAAGCTCCTCAGATCTGTTTTCATTGAAGGAATTGAATCTTTCGGCATTACCCTTTTTGTTGTGGTAAAAAAACTTCTCCACAGCACAGACGCAAAGCTGCTCCCTTCAACCAATTGAGGAGTGGAAACTAAATTCTGAAATTGCCCGTCAACGTAATTAGGTGAACTTTTGATTCTATCTAGACGGTAACCTTCCGGCAATGTTCCAAACTTAGGCTGCTGTATATAAAGGCCTATACCAAGAGACAGTATGACAAGACCTATTAACAGAACTACTATCATTTTTCTTAACCCCTTTTTCATACACTTCTCAAAAAGCTGATTTGGGGCTTCAATTTATAAATTTTAATTTGAAATTAAAGTAATCAAATTCTCTACAATAATTCATCTTAAATGTCTTAATTATTTAGCACATGTCATTAGAACATTTTTAAAAAATATAAGTTACACGGTGTCTGGGAGCAACAAAGTCTCAAACTCTCATCAACAAAGCTACCTTCGTCGCTACCACGGCTTTACACATCAAAGACCCTGGAAACTTCTTTCAACTCTTCCACAATATCAATATGCTGTGGGCAGTGCTGTTCACACTGTTTACAGTTGATACAGTCAGAAGCCTTCCCAGAATCCTGCGTTAAATTCATATAATAATTCATATGAGCAGGTACTATGCCAAATTGTTTCTGGTTATTATACAAAGAAAAATATTTGGGTATTGGTATCTTCTTTGGGCAACCATCCACGCAATACTGACACGTGGTGCAGGGGATAGCAATACTACTGTTAATTATCGCAGTGGCTTTTTTTATAATTTCTCTTTCTTCATCATTCAAAGGCACAATATCCTGCATATAACTTAGATTATCAACAACCTGTTCGTAATCGCTCATACCGCTAAGCACCATAAAAACATTTTCCAAAGAAGCCGCAAATCGGACTGCCCACGATGTCGTGCTCTGGTCTGGATTATAGGTCTTAAACAGTTTGTCTGCTCCTTCAGCTACGTTAGCTAGCGCCCCTCCTTTGACCGGTTCCATTACAATAACCGATTTCTTATGCTTTGTTGCTACTTCATAGCACTTACGAGATTCAATACTTTCATTGTCCCAATCTATGTAGTTAATCTGCAACTGCACATATTCCATCTCCGGATGTTCGGTTAATATCCGGTCTAATAGTTCTGCCTTATCATGGTAAGAGAAGCCGATATGTTTTGCCTTGCCCTCTTCCTTCAGTTTTTTCATAAATTCGAAACCGTTGTATTTTAAAGTATCCGCATAGTTCTTTACTCCAAGGGTATGTAGCAAATAATAGTCAAAGTAAGTAACTCCACATCTTTCTAACTGCTCATCGAAAAATCTCTGGTAATCTTCACTTTTAGTTACAAAAAAGGTTGGCATCTTATCTGTGATTGTAAATGATTCCCTTGGATGTCTTTCCACAATAGCTTTTCTCGCAGCAACCTCACTCATTCCCTGATGATATGGATATCCAGTATCAAAATAGGTAAATCCTTTATCCAAGTAATAATCAACCATCTTATTCACAAGTTTCTGATTGATACTTGTGGGGTTTCCCGCTTCTGTTATTGGTAACCGCATCAAACCAAATCCCAATTTTTTCATTTATATTGCTCCTTTACATAGCTAAGACTCGTACTATTTGCTTTTCAGAAATAATCTTGCTTTATCCTTAATTTACGTTAACTTCACCCGCAAGAATTTTTTTGTAATCCTCATAATTTTTCTTTAACAATTCCGGCGTATCTAAGCCATATGGGCATTTGGATTTGCACTTTCCACATTCAAGGCAGCCTTCGATTTTCTTCATCATTTCCTGCACCCTCGGCGTCAGCCAACTCTCGGACGGGGAACGCCGGAGTAAAAGAGACATCCTGGCACTATTATTGATTACAATTCCGACCGGACACGGCATGCAGTAACCGCAACCTCTGCAGAATTCCCCGGTCAGATCCTGTTTGTCCTTATCAATCAATGCCCTTCTTTCGTCGGTCAACTGCGGCGGGTTATCCCTATAACTTAAAAATTGATCCAGTTCAGTTTCCCGCTGGATCCCCCAGATAGGAAGAACATTATCATACTGTGCCATAAATGCATATGCTGCAGAAGAATCAGTAATCAATCCCCCGGATAATGCCTTCATGGCGATGAATCCCATGTTCGCTTTCTTACACTTTTCTACCAGTTCAATCTCCATTTCTGACGAGAGATAACTAAATGGGTACTGTAGTGTCTCATACAGTCCAGAATCGATGCATTCATGTGCCACGCCCAATTTATGATTTGTTAGGCCAATGTGTCTAATTTTACCCTGCCTTTTTGCCTCCAGCATGCATTCGTACATTCCCGATCCATCCCCTGGTTTATAGCAGACACTTGGCCAATGAAACTGGTATAGGTCAATGTAATCTGTTCTTAAGCTCGACAGGGAAGTCTCTAAATCTTGCCAGAATTTTTCCGGCGTATCGGCCTGGGTCTTAGTCGCGATGAAAATCTTCTCACGCATTCCTTCAAAGGCCTGACCTAGCTTTTCCTCGCTGTCTGAATACATCCGTGCAGTATCAAAGAAAGTCATACCGCCTTGATATGCCTTCCTTAAAATTTTTACCGCGGTCTCCATATTTACTCTTTGAATCGGCAGTGCGCCAAATGCATTGCGGTCAATTGTAATCCCAGTACTTCCTAATGTGATTAGTGCCATTATTATCGCCTCATCTTTTTATATAAAACTTTTGTTTATTATTCAGTCCTTCTTGAGAATAAAGTAATCAATTCCCATCAACACTATTTTTCCCACAAAAATAATCCGCCGGTCTTCTTAGCGTTTTTTCGGTTTGAACTACTGCCTGTTCATATACTGTAATTTTATAATCCAGGCGTTCCAGCGTTTTCTTCATATCTTCGATTCTTGTTATGAGTTGCTTACGCTGCTCGATTAATAGTCTTTTTCTTGTCTCAATGGTTTCATCCCCTTGTTGAAACAACCCAACATACTCAATCAATACTTCAATTGGAAGACCTGCACCTCGCATACATTTGATAAATTCAACCCACTTACAGTCTTCTTCCATATAATCTCTGTTTCCGCTTTTATTGCGGTTCACACGAGGAATCAGTCCGATGCGTTCATAATAGCGGAGTGTATCCTGTGGAACATCAAATTTTTCACTTACTTCTGCAATCATCATACAGTTTCACCTCCTGATATCCGATATTATAACACTTAGAGTTAACTCCAAGTCAAGCGGTCAATTTGATCCTGATAATTTTTGTATATCATCCGAAAAACGGCATTTTTCTAGTTCTATTAATACATTCAACCGTACTATTAATTTCTCCTTGAGAGATTTGGTTAATTTTCTCATTTTGTCAACTCCCTTTATAACGCTCTCCCGTCTTCCAAGCTCCACGTTCAGTTAAATTGCCTGAAATTTAGTCCAACTTCCATTTATATACCGATATGCAAAAATAATTGCCTTGACAATCCAATCAATAAACATAGCTACCCATGTGCCGAACATTCCCATATTAAAATAAATACTTAGCAGATAAGCTAGTGCAATACGACAGAAAATCATGGTCAAAGTACCAACAATCATTGGAAATCTAGCATCCCCTGCTGCTCGAAATATTACTGGCAAGGTGTAAGCAAGCGGCCAAATTACAACCATAAATGCCGCATGCCACCAAACATTTTGCACGGTCAGCAAAGTTGCAGCCTTCGATAATCCATAAACATCCATAATGAAAGGTAGTAAGGCAAGTACCACTGCACAACTCACCAAATGGGCCGCATACACAAAACCCATAACCTTTTTGGTATAATATTTAGCCTGTTCATAATCTCCTGCGCCGACACATCTTGCTATAACTACAGTTAATCCAAGACCAATTGCCATCCCAGGTAGTACCTGAAACATAACAATAGTACCGGACACCGCATTTGCCGCAATTGCCGCCGTACCAAAAGTAGCAACCAGACTAAGTACAATAATTCTTCCCAGATAGAACAAACCATTTTCCAATCCATATGGAACACCAATGCTTAAAATTCTTTTGAGCATCGACCAGTCAAATTTATGTTTTAAACTTTTCGTTATATATATTGAATGTTTTTTGTTTAAAGCCAACATGATTATAATAACCGCAGCCGCAATCCGTGCTATCAAAGTCGGTATAGCAACACCCCCTATGCCAAAGTGAAAGCCGTAAATTAATATTGCATTTCCTACCGCGTGGGCTATGTTCATATACAGCATTATCTTCATTGGCAGTTTGGATTTACCCATAGTACGGAATATTGCAGTTCCCGCATTATATAGTGCCAGGAACGGAATTGATATCGCTGTAATCATCAGATAGGTATTCGCATCCCTGCGTACATCATCCGTAATCTGCCCAAACAGACCGTTTAAAATAAGCGGTTTCCCTAGATAAATCATGACCATGATTATGACGGATATGACACCGGAAAACCATACTAGATGATTCGCTGCTTCTCTTGCTTCTTCCGTTTGTTTCCTGCCTATATACTGTCCCGCAATGACTGCACCACCAGTAGATATAGCTGCGAACAGACTGATGAGCAATGCCATGACGAAATCCACCAAAGATACGCCAGACACGGCTGATTCCCCGACATGCGCTACCATGATTGAGTCTACCAATCCTACCAGATATTCTAAAAACTGCTCTACGATAACTGGCAGAAATAATTTGTACAAATCCTGATTCGTAAATATTTTTTTTATTGCTAAAGACTTTTGCTCCAAGCTTGTTTCTCCTGACTATACGTTTTTACCCATTTCATATGCCTGCTGCATTGCTGGCTGTCCTTCAATATCTCCGATATTCCAGGCACCCGTTCCATAGATAATCCCATTTTCTTCTACCTCGCTAAGGCAGGAGGTAAATCCTCTGAATCCTTCCAGAGTCCTTTCCATAGCCTGCTTGCTGCTGTCAGCGGCAGTCACAATAAAATACATTTTCTTGTTTCTGATTTCAGTATACCTTGAAACGGTTCTGTCAATCAGCGTTTTCATCTGTGCGTCCATGGTATAAAAATAAACTGGCGTTGCCATCACGATCACATCAACTGCGATCATTTTCTCCAGAACTTCAGCCATGTCATTGTGTTGGATGCTATGCCTTTCTCTTTGCAGGCATAGCATCCAACACAATAATTGATTTTTATATCTCTTAAAAAAATTTTCTCCGCTTGATTACCAGCTTCTTTTGCTCCAAGCATAAACTGGTCGCATAACAGGTCGGAGTTTCCGCTTTTCCTCGGGCTGGCAGATAATATCAATACATTTTTGCTCATTTTTATATTCTCCATATTCAATAGTTCTTTTTTAAACAAACCAATTCTTTTATAAAAAAGTAACGTAGCTAGAGAGACCCCAAAGTGTTTACTTGCTTATGCAATCGTTATAGTTACCTCCTTGAGGTTCAGTCTAACATTCGGAGTTAGCTCCAAGTCAAGTGCTTTTTTGTGAGTATATCCTAAATCGACAACAAAAGCGATGAACTGCCCCTTAAAAGGGAAGATGAAAGAAACGACCGCATGAGTGCATGAGGCATTGAGAAAAGGCGCGAGTTTTTAAAATAAGTGATGCCCTTTATCCTTTCATGGCTTCTATTTAAATATATCAAAAAAGGCTGAAGCCCGGAGTGTTAATTACACCCCAGGCTTCAGCCTTTCTAAGATAAATATCATCAATTAGTTAAATATTTAACAGCAATAGGCAGGGTAATTTACATTTATAGTAAATTATTACAATAAAACACTAAAGGGATCTATTGCATGTTTAGGTTTACAAACATAATTACCTCATTGGCTTTGACGCTTGTTATAATAAGTGGCTTTTCACTCCAACAAGGTTACTGCCAAGAGCAATATTATAAAATATTAACAGGCCCAAAATACTTATATTATCTTGACACCAACAAAATAAAGGTCAGTATCAGCAACAACAAAACTGCAATTATATTAAACTGCTGGATTAAAGCTCAAGCAACCAAAGAAGGTATTAAATATCGATTGGAAGCAAAGAAAAAATTTGGTTTTCAAGATAAAGACTTTCAAAAATTTGACCATCTATCTTTACACATGATAATCAGTATCAACCTACAATCCAACGATATCCACACACAGCTATTGGAAATCACAGATTACAACAAAAACGATATTATTTTAGATTATGTTGTTTTTCCATTTCAGGACGGCGACACCAAGATAGATATTCTCGATATTAACGCCCTCCTCTATGGACTAGCCTTAAAATACAAAACTTATGTACTTAATAAAGGCGTATAGCAAAAATTTCACATCTCTTGCGGCTGATCATTTTTTTTCAACACTCCAGCTTTCATAAGCTGATTAACAATATTTTGTTGTACGTCGAACGCTTTTACAAACCCTTCCAACGGCATAACAATTCTTTTATTCACCTCAACCACCGGCTGACTGTTATCGTTTTTCAATTGCGGCTGTAATGACATTAAATCGATCCGGACGAGATTCCCAGTCACGTGGATAGCGCTAATACCATCAGCAAAAATTTCCTTGTTCATTTTTTCAAGCTTCCTTCCGTTTGTTTTTACTATAGGTTGTTCTAACAATTCGAATAAATCAACCCTATTCATCATAACATAACCGCCACTATAATGGGAATTTATGGGTTGATTTTTTAACCAAATGCTTTAAGATATATTCCAAGGATTTCATCAACGGTAGTGTCGCGTGGATTACCGGGAGTACAGACATCATCATAAGCCAGTCGAGCCAGTTTGGGCAAGTCTTCTTCCTTCGCTCCAATTTCTACTAGTTTTTGTGGAATGCCAACAGTTTGAGATAAAGTAATCACCGCTTCTACGGCAGCAGTCCGGTATTGTTCGGCAGTCATACTGTCAACATCGGTCACACCAAGGTTACGTGCGATTTCGCGATACTTTTCACCGGTTGCCGGAGCATTATATTCCATAACATACGGTAAAAGTAATGCGTTAGCCACACCATGCGGAGTATCATATACTGCGCCCAAGGAATGGGCCATTGAGTGAACGATTCCTAGCCCAACATTTGAGAAGCCCATTCCGGCAATGTATTGAGCTGTTCCCATGCCATCCCTAGCTTCTAGATCGCCAGGTACAGCTACAGCCGTAGGCAAATGTTTTGCAATAAGCTCAATGGCTTTGAGCTCAACCATGTCGGTAAGTACCCAGGCCCCTTTCGTTATATAGCCTTCAATAGCGTGAGTCAGTGCATCCATCCCGGTTGATGCCGTAAGGCCTTTGGGCATCGACGCCATCATTTCTGGATCGACAATAGCTATTACCGGGATGTCTTTGGGATCGACGCAGACCATTTTTTTAACCGCGGTTTCATCGGTAACAACATAGTTAATAGTTACCTCAGCGGCAGTACCGGCGGTGGTAGGTATGGCAATAAGAGGTACACTTCGATTTTTAGTAGCGGCTACCCCTTCTAATGATATTACATCGGTAAATTCAGGATTATTAGTAATGATACCAATTCCTTTGGCGGTATCAATCGGCGAGCCGCCGCCAATGGCAATGAGAAAATCAGCCCCCGATACTTTGAAGGCGTTAACCCCCGTCTGAACATTTTCCACCGTCGGGTTAGATTTTACATTACTGTATAATTCATAGGGAATACCAGCGGTTTCTAAGAGTGTGGTAACTTTTTGGGCCACATTAAATTTGAGCAGGTCTTTGTCGGTTACCACAAATGCCTTTTTAAATCCCCGCTGGGCAATTTCATCAGCGATCACACTGATTGCACCAGCCCCAAAATAGGAAGTCTCATTTAGGATGATACGGTTTACCACAATAACCACTCCTTATTATGTATTTTTATCCCTTGTTATTCTTATTTAGTGAATTGAAAATATATTTCATTAATCATATTAGTATCAAAAACCTTAGCTTCAATAAGCGTCCGGTAAATTTCTTCAGATTTGGTTAATACTTAATTTACTATTTAATTATATACGCCTATTTCCTTTTTTTTCCTTCTTTTTTTATTATAGCCAAAAGATCACATTCTTTACTTGGTGTGGTCTTTTGGCTATAATAAATTCCAATTTACTCAAATTTTTCCTAATATCCATTTTTGGGGCATTTTTTAGATGATTCTGCAGTATATTAGCTATTTTTCTTGACAATGCTTGATTTTTTATACAAAATAGCAATCAGTATAGTATAATGTTATTTATAAATTAAATAAATTCAACCCTAGAAATGATTCTATATTTCTTACCTACTTTTTCTGAAAAGGAGGATTGCAATCCGATTGATTAAACGCACACATGCCCTTATCCTCAACCGCTTACTCAATCTTAGTCTCCGCCAACAGCTAAGTGTGATATTTGTTATCATGATAGTGGTCCCCATGTCATTTATGTATTTCATAACCTCGCACTGGTATAAGCCATTCTTATTAAAAGTAGTATTTGAACGCAACCTGGCTGCTGCTGAACATATCACTGAAAAATTGGATCGGCTAATTGACGATAAAATTAAAATTCTAAACCTTTTTTCTATCCCCGCAGAAATAACATCGATGGATAGAGATGAACAAACACCCATTTTAGAATTTATGGTTAACCAGTACCCTGAACTACAATTTGCTACAGTTGGGGATCTAACCGGAAAACAAATTGCGCGATCTGACGGCAAACCGCTTGATCCGGCGGCTGATTTTACTGAGCATGAATTTTACAGACAGGTGCTAGCAACCGGTACTTGCACTATATCTAATATGCTAATAGCTAAAACTTCTGGAAAGCCTGTAATAGTACTCGCCGCTCCGATTAAAGATAGCCAGGGAGTTGTAATCGGCGTATTAATGATTGGCCTCGATCCTGAATTTTTGAACCGCTACTTACAAGAAATGAAACTCCAAAATATGTGCTATTATTATGTTGTAAATCAAGCGGGAGAAATTCTGTTGCATACTAATGGAGCCTTCGTTGACTCTAGCGATGTTACTAAAAATCTAGCACCAGTAAAAGCTTCCCTAAGTGGTACAGCCGGAATTATTGAATATGAATACAACAATCAAAAAAAATTAGCCGGCTATAGTTATCTGCCTTTCGCCCGTTGGGGCGTTATTGTTCAGCAACCTTTAGATGAAGCAATGGCTGATATCATCATGGCCAATACGGCCGGCATGATTGCCATAATTTGTTCTTGCATTTTAGCGTTATTGTTAGGTTTAACCCTGGCAAACACAATGTCTAAACCGCTTGCACGTCTGTCGGAAGCAACTAAGCGGTTGGCGCAGGGCGATTTATCAATACAGCTCAAGGCTACATCCCAAGGAGAAATTGGCCAGCTTATCACTACCTTTAATAATATGGCCTCCCAGTTGTTGATAAGAGATGCGGCAATCCGGGAAAGCGAACAGCAATACCGCACGCTGGTCAATAATGTCAGTATCGGCATCTACCGCCGGAGCATAAACCCGGATGAACCGTTACTTCAGGCTAACCCAGCCTTAGCCAATATTTTGGGCTATGAGTCAGTAGAAGAGCTTTTAACCATACCGGCTTATGAGCTATATTTCAAACACTATTTCCAAAATCACCCGGAAAAGCCGATCAGCCGCCTCAATAACATCATTAACAATAATGAAATACCAATGCAAAAAAAAGATGGCACGCCCATTGTTTGCTCAATGATTGATATTGCTTCTAACGATATGCAGGACAATATTATGTGGTTTGACGGAGTTATAACCGATATTACGGAACGCAAACTGTCGGAAGTTGCTCTCCGTAAGTCCCATGAAGAGTTAGAAGCCCGCGTGGCCGAACGAACAAATGAGTTGGTTCAATTGAATCAAAAGCTAGCACAGCTTAGTATCTCCGATGGGCTGACAGGTATCTCGAACCGCCGTTATTTTGATGATATACTAGAGTTAGAGTGGCAGCGGTCAGCTCGAAGCCAGTTGCCGTTAGCCTTAATTATGCTGGATATTGATTACTTTAAATTATATAATGACAGCTATGGTCATCTTGCCGGCGATGAATGTCTAAAACAAGTCGCCAACGTGTTAAAAACGACCATTAAACGGGCTTATGATCTAGCTGCCCGATATGGCGGCGAAGAATTTACCATAATACTGCCGGATACAGATATTAACGGCGCCTTTACTGTGGCAGAAAAGATTCGCAAAAATATTGAAAAGCTCGCTATTAACCACGAACCATCTTTAATTAGTTGCGTTGTTACTGTCAGTCTCGGTGTTGTAGCAATGATCCCCGATATTTCTTACAAACCGGAATCACTTATTGCCGCCGCCGATAAAGCTCTTTATCAGGCGAAGCAAACCGGGCGCAATAAAACGATAATCGCTGATTCTCCGTCCTGAATTAATAAATAGACCGTTAAAGAACATTGTTGTTTTTTAACGGTCTATTATCATTCTCTAATAGTATAATTTTTTCCCTGCGCTAATCGAAGCGATACTGGATGTAATTTGCCATTAGTAAGGATAACTTCCGGAAAGTCGGAATGATGATATCGTCAAGTCCCAGCATTCACCATCAACAAGTGTAAGCATATTATGTATTAGAATCACTATTATCAAAAGGATGTGATTAAATTGACAATCAATCGTAACTATGACGATCCCGACATAGCAGATTATGATATAGAAGATTATTTTGAACAGTATGAGGAAAACGGCGAACGCCAATGTCCACCACAACAACACTGTTTACCACGACAGTGCGCACCACGAAAATGTTATCCAAACCAATGCTATCCCAGAACATGCCATCCCAACATCTGTTTGCCGAACCTGTGTGCCCCGTTTAGTTGCTCGCCAAGACCTTGCTATCCCCATCAATGTTATCCACGGCCCTGTCATCCGCGTCGGGAAGAATAATTATACTCCGTTAAAAAGTCTAGAAGGAGGTACTATGAACAAACAATATTTTTCTAGCGACTTTAATCCTGCTAACGCTTGCAAAGTTGCCGAAGGCCTAAATGTTTATCTTGCAAATTTAAACATTTTATATAGCAAGCTGCACAATTTTCACTGGAATGTAGTTGGGGCAGGTTTTTTTGGTTTACATGCTAAAACTCAAGAATTATACGAAAAGATGGCTACTGAACTAGATATAGTTGCCGAACGAATAAAAGCTTTGGAGTATATGCCGCTCGCCTCAATGCATGAATATCTGCAGGCCGCTACAATATCCGACATATCTAGCAAACCATTTACCACAGAAGAAGTTACCCAGATGATTATTAACGATTTTAGTTGTATTGTTAGATTGTTACGTAAGATTGAAGCATTTGCTAAAAAAGCCTCAGATGAATGTACAATAGGTTTGATTACCGAAGCTATTTGCTATTTCGAAAAACAGATTTGGCTGATGAATGCAAGTTTAGAACCTTGCTGATGAATGCCTCATACATTATTTTTTATAAGTGAAAAACCAGAGCTAGTGTTTACCGAAAACGGTAGGCACCTGCCCTGGTTTTTCACTTATTTATTATCAACTATTATTACGTTATCAGCTAAATATGTTGAAAAGCCGTTTCCGTACTCCTGGTTTCTTTTAACAAAAACACGTCCAACTACCTCATCCTCATCCACCCCATGGCTCATTAACCGATAATACTCAGCAATATTTTTATACCCACCTGATCCAGTTTGTTTTACTAGCTAAAACACCATCAAATCCAGCATCTCATAAGAATGTTGCTTCTTTTCCAGATTTACATTTATCAAAACTCTGGAAACCTATTTTTTCGGCTACAGTTGCCCCAATAAAATCAGCGATTCACTCATTCAATTCCCGATATCCTTCCCGATTAGTCGTACTATCTGATAAAACTTGCTTGAATGGACAACTCATGTTACTTGCCAGGTTATTCGGGCTGAATACTGGGCCGGCTGGTATAATTCTTGCTAAAATTTGCCACTAGACCCTTGGCACGGGAGCGTTTGTGTCCCCCATGGTTATTATTGTCACCGGCAGCTTTTATGTTTAGACAAGGCGGTAATTTGTCTATATCTCTTACAGGTGATCTTGGATTGTATACAGTCTGAGAACCACTTAGAGTAGTTCTTTTTTCCCAAACCGTATATATATTTTCCGTTTTTTGGTAAAATGGATATGGATATTCTTTTATGCCTTTGCTAGATGCTATATTTTGAGGGAGGGTTAATGGAATGATTCAGTGGCCAAAGAGTAACGATGCTTTGGGGACAATTAACAGGGGCAATCCTGCTGAGTCTGGAGTATGCACATTGTGCCGGGCAGATTGCCAGGGTAAATGTGAGACTTGGTTAACTAGTTTACGGGGCCGCAAGTTACTTTATCCTCGGGATTTTGGCTCGACCACAGCCGGGAGCGCCAATACCTGTCAAGTTGGAGTTTCATATAATTCATTACGAATTGAAGGCTATAATTATGGTGCCCAGGGCCTGCCTAATGGTTTATCTAATTCGGCGGATGACTGTATATTTCCAAATGTCAGTTTAGCAACTAGTTTTGGCAATGAGATTAAAACAAACTGCCGGCTTCCGATAATGACCGGCGCCCTTGGGTCTACGTTTATTGCGGCAAAATATTGGGATTCTTTCGCAACCGGAGCAGCTTTGGTTGGGTTTCCGATTGTAATTGGTGAGAATGTTGTGGGGATTGATAAAGCGGCAATTATCGAAAACGGCAAAATTATCAAAGCCCCGGAATTAGAACGGCGTATTGAAACATATCTGCGGTATTATGAAGGGTACGGCGCGATTATTGTTCAACTGAATGTTGAGGATACCCGGAACGGCGTTGCCGAATATGTTATTGAAAAATACGGCGACAAGGTAATGATCGAACTAAAATGGGGCCAAGGCGCAAAGGATATTGGCGGTGAAATACAAGTAACCAGCCTTGATTATGCCCTGTTTCTGAAGAATAGAGGCTATGTCGTTGACCCTGATCCGACTAAGCCGGAGGTGCAAGCGGCCTTCAACGGCGGTGCTATTCAATCTTTTGCCCGCCATAGCCGGTTAGGTTATACAAACATTAGTTCCGTCGGCCAGGTTCAGCAAGAATTCATGGATAATGTCGCCTATTTAAGAAGTATCGGTTATAAAAAGATTTCGCTAAAAACCGGTTCGTATGGTATGGAAGCTTTGGCTATGAGTATTAAGTTTGCTTCTGAGGCTAAGTTAGATTTATTGACGATTGACGGATCTGGCGGCGGCACCGGAATGAGCCCCTGGAATATGATGGAGCATTGGGGGGTTCCCTCCATACTCCTGCATTCCAAAGCCCACGAGTATGCCACGATTCTCGCCGCCAAAGGCAAGAAAGTTGTTGATTTTGCCTTAGCAGGCGGTTTGGCCCGGGAAGATCACATTTTTAAGGCGCTTGCCCTGGGAGCACCGTTCACTAAACTGGTTTGCATGGGCCGGGCATTGATGATTCCAGCCTTTTTGGGCGCAAATGTTGAGGGTGTCTTGCGGCCCGAACGCAAAGAAACAGTATGCGGCCATTGGGATAAATTACCCCAGACAGTGGCCGAACTCGGCATAACAGCCGAAGAAATATTTGCCGGCTACTATGATGTTCAGGCTAAGGTCGGCAATGATGCGATGAAGGATATTCCTTATGGGGCTATCGCGGTCTGGACATTGGCAGATAAACTGGCCGCCGGCCTCCAGCAATTTATGGCCGGAGTACGAAAATTCGCCGTTAGCGAAATTTGCCGTGGTGATATTTTTGCAAGTAATCGGGAAACAGCCGCTGATACAGGTATCCCCTTTATTACTGATGTGCAAGACGAAAGTGCCAAAAGAATTCTTAGCCACTAACAAAAATAAGTCCCAGCATGTATGCATACATGCTGGGACTTATTTTTAGTATTTTAGCTGCCTTATAAGCCTGAACTATTATTGGCAACCGTTGATGCTTCCAGCTCTTTTTCCGCTTTTGCCCGGTTGTCAATAAATAATACAAATAAAACAAATGCCAGCAAGAATATTCCCATTGCTCCAGCAGAATATCTGTACATACCGATAAACCCGGTCTTTTCGGCTACAATTCCTAAAAGAATCGTACCAGCGCTTGTTCCAACATCCAACATATTATAAAAAGTCGCACTGGCAGCACCCCGGCGATGAGCTTGCACCAAATTCAGCATCCAAGTCTGAAGGGCCGGATGAAGCATCCCAACCCCAAAACCATATAATACTGCCGCCTCCAGCAACATCGTTTGCGAAATAGTTATCGTCAACAGCAACAAGCCGCTTAACAAGATAACCGCGCCTGGCAAAATAACCCACACATAGCCCTTTTTATCAAACAGCCGCCCGGAAATTGTTCTCGACATTATTATGCACAACGTTCCCACCAAATAAAAATATCCTGGATTTTCAATATGAGCCTCTTGGGCTAACATTGCGATAAAAGCTATTACACTGCCATAACCAACGCCAAAAAACATCGTAAGCATCGCCGGAAACCTTGTTCCTTTTTCAATAAACTTGGAAAGTAATGAACTATTATATTCATCCTCTACCTGCGCTTTCTCGATGACAACTTTAGGTGCCGAGCAGAAAAATGTCCATATTAACGCAATTACCTGGCTTATTGCCGCACAAGTAAACATGATCGTAAAGCCATAGTCCTTTACCAGCCATACTCCGGCAGCTGGCGCCAACGCCATTGCTACCGTAGTGCCAAGCCCGAAATAGCCCATTCCCTCGCCCCGCCGAGAATATGGGACAATATCAGAAGCAATTGTTGCATAAAAAGTAGTAGCAAGCCCAAAGCCAAAGCCATGAATAAGCCTAATTCCAATTATTTCATTTACTGAAGAAAATATCACATAACTTGCCGCACAAATAAAAGAAATAACGATACCAATAATTAGGCATTTCTTTTTCCCTAATCGCTTTATGCCAAGGTCAGTGAAAAATCGAATAAAAATTGCCGAAAATCCAAAAATTCCAGCAATAATTCCAATTTGAGTACCACTGCCCCCATTTTGCGCCGCATAAATCGGTAAAGTCGGCAGCAAAATGTGGAACCCCGCAAATAATAATGCATTAGACAGCAGTAAAAATATAAAATTTTTGGTCCATAGTTTATTATCCATATTAACCCACCTCATTTTATATATTTTGACTGTTCTTCTACTTTTCCCACTGAGTAATTACTAAGTGTATCTTGCCTTAATAACTTGATTTAATAAATATCACGCCCTTTCGGGTTTTAGTTAGTATGCTAAGCAACTACTTAAAAAAAATACTTTTTTTCCTTCATCCTCTATTCCAGCACCATTAAGCAAGCAATTCTAAAACTTCTTTATATATATATATTCGTTAGCATGCTAAATAAATACTTTAAAAAATAACCATGCCCTAAGACTTGGTTATTTCCTCCTGCCGTTAGACAGACAAAAATACATATTGCCAATTAATTTTACTTACTTGCAACATTAGCCAATAGCCGATCAATCATCCTATGTAATTCTATCATATCATCATTTGAAAATCCCTTAAAGAGTTCTTGCCGATGCTCGATTATTTTATCATTCCAAAGTTCAAAATTACTTTCAGCCTTTTCGGTTAATGACACTATTTTTACCCGCTGATCTGAAGAAGTCGCCCTAGTTACCAGCCCCATTTCTTCCAACCGTTTAAGCATTATTGTTAATGTAGGTGCCTCTATCGCTAAATATTGTCCTAGCTTAGACTGCGTTGAACTGCCTAATTCCTTTAACGCTAATATTACCGACCATTGACCATTATAAATGCCCAGCGGAATTAACTTTTTATTTGCAGCTTCATTTACCATCCTAACATATTTACAAAGCTTAGGAATGGTGTACTTTTTATCTTGCAAGACCTCTCCACCTGCCATGCTAAATATGTATTCTTTACTATCTCATTTTAAACAATTTTCTATATATTATCAAGAAAATATTAGTTTTATCATTTTCACGATTTCGATGCAAGAGGGATTTTGCATTGGCCATATAATAACGGTCTTTACTCCTAAGATATTTATCCTCCAGGTATATATTTGCCGCCACCAGATTACCCCGGTGAAATGTCCGATAATATTTTTATGGTAAAGAAAAATGTTATCATAATTATTCAGGAAAGTAATATAGGTATAACAAACCTTTCTTTTAGTTTCAAAATTATCCATTCGACAATATCATTTGATCCAATCGTCCCCCAGGGGGAACCATTGGCAATACATTTTCACGCTCAGATACCAACACACCTACCAGTACCGGTCCATCAATTTCTAAGGCCTGTTTTATCCCGCTCGTCAAATCTTCATATGTTGTTATCCGTAAACCAGTAATCCCCATACCTTCCGCAACTTTTACCAAATCCACACAGCGCTTGGTGCTGGAATGAGAATAACGCTGGCCGTAAAACATCCGCTGCCACTGACTAACCAACCCTAACGCCTTATTATTGATAACGATTATTTTTATTGGCAAGCCCAGCTCCGCCAAAGTGGCAATTTCTTGGCAATTCATCATGATACTGCCATCGCCAGTAAATAGTATAACTTTTTTTGCCGGCAGACCTAGTTGAGCGCCAATCGCCGCCGGCAACCCAAAGCCCATCGTTCCAAGCCCACCAGAAGTAATAAAGGTCCGCTGATTACAAAACTGATAATATTGCGCCGTCCACATTTGATGTTGACCAACATCAGTTACAATGATCGAATCCTCCGGCGCAAGCTCGTTAACCTTTCCAATTACCGCCTGTGGCCTAATTCTATCCCCGGTCGGACTATAGCCTAAAGGTCTTTCCCGTTTCCATCTTTTGACTTCATCATTCCAGTCACTAATCCCCTGCTGCCACTTACTTGACTCATAGCAGCCGAGCTTATTAACCAACAGCGGCAATGACCACCGCAGGTCACCAAGCACCGATAAATCGGTACGAACATTCTTATTCACTTCGGCTGGATCAATATCAAATTGAATTATTTTAGCCTTTGACGCAAAATCTTTTACCACACCAGTTACCCGATCATTAAAACGAACCCCCATAGCTAATAATAAATCACATTCACAAATAGCCATATTTGCCGCATACCCACCATGCATACCAACCATACCGAGATATTGCGGCATATTACAAGGTATGCATCCTAATCCCATTAAACTACTAACCACCGGCATTCCAAGCATCTGAACTAAGGTTTGCAATATTCCGGCTGTCCCAGACAAATTTACCCCGCCGCCAACAAAAATCACTGGTCGTTTCGCCTGTTTTAATGCTTGTACGCTCAATTCAACCGCTCTAGCATCACCGTCAAATCTCGGTGTATACCCTTTAAGCTGAACAAACTTAGGATATTCACAATTCTCCAGACTAGCATTAAAAACATCTTTAGCTATATCAACAACCACCGGACCAGGGCGGCCTGTACGGGCAATATAAAAAGCTTCTTTCAGTACACTCGGCAGCTCCTGAACATTCTTTACAAGATAATTGTGTTTAGTTATCGGGGTGGTAATACCACAAATATCTGCTTCCTGGAAGGAATCTTTCCCGATTAAAGCTACCCCCACTTGACCGGTAATTGCTACTAGCGGAATAGAATCCATATATGCGTTAGCAATACCGGTAATTAGATTAGTCGCCCCCGGCCCAGAGGTCGCAAAACAAACGCCAACCTTACCAGTAGCCCTGGCATAACCTTCTGCAGCATGAACTGCGCCTTGTTCATGTCCGGTTAAGACATGGGGGAATCCAGTTTTATATAATACATCATATAAGGTTAAAACTGCTGATCCCGGATACCCAAATACTACTTCACCCCCTTCATTTTTTAGACAATCAATGACCAGCTCCGCTCCCAACATACTCACAGCTTTTCACTCTCCTTTTGCATTATTTTGTTGGCTTATAGCTCATGAAAAAAATAAACCTCCGTCCCTTACGCAAATCGTAAGGGACGGAGGTTAGTCCGTGCTACCACCCAAATTGCTATGGTTGCCCATAGCCGCTCATAGGTACAGAAAGTAATCATATGCCTTCGATACCTCGCTGCAATAACGGACAGCGGTTCCTCCTCAGAGGGCCGGCGCAGCTTACTAAACTTCAGTGCGCAACTCACGGATGATTTTCATTACTATCGATATTACTGGCTCACACCAATTCCAGCTCGCTGTAAAATATCACAATTGATAATTACTCTTCCGTTCATCGTCTTTTTCATATTATTTGTAATTATATTATAGATTTCTTTCCCCTTTGTCAACAGTATTTTTAAATTTATAAACGACAATTATGTTGCATAATTATACATTTTTATTGTATAATTATTTAAGTATTTAATACAGGAGGAAAAGTTATGACCAATACTTATCTTGAAAATACAACTGAGCTTCTTAATGAAGCTCAGCAATCAATTTTATTTACGACCATAAGACCGAATATCGTCATGGATTATGGTAAAGGAATGTACCTTTGGGATACCGACAAAAAAAAGTATTTAGATTTTATTGGCGGTTGGGCCGTTACCTGTTTGGGGCATTGTCCGGACGCCATTAGACTTGCACTTGCACATCAAACTACACAATTAATTAATGCCAGCCCGTCCTTCTTGAATACACCAATGATTAATTTTGCCAAATTACTAATAGAACACTCCTGCTTTGACCGGGTTTTTTTTACTAACAGCGGTGCTGAAGCTAACGAAGGAGCAATAAAATTAGCGCGAAAACATGGCACTATCAAGCTGAACGGCGCCTGTGAAATCATTACTGCCGTTAATAGTTTTCACGGCCGAACCCTGGCAACAATGTCAGCTACCGGCAAAGAAAAATGGCAGGCTTTATTTGAACCTAAGGTCGGCGGTTTTAACCATGTTCCCCTTAATGACATTGATGCAATAAAGACAGCGCTAAGTCCGAATACATGTGCCATTATGCTTGAACCAATTCAAGGCGAAGGCGGAGTAATTGAAAGCAAAGAAACTTACATTAAAGCCTTGCGGCAGCTATGCGATGAAACCGGAATACTGCTAATTTTTGATGAAGTACAGACTGGTATCGGCCGCACCGGAAAATTATTTGCTTATGAGCATTACGGCATTGAACCAGATATTATAACTCTCGCTAAAGGGATTGGCGGAGGTTTCCCCTTATCGGCACTATTAACTAAAGAAAAATTCAATATTTTTGAAGCCGGCGATCAAGGCGGAACCTATTCCGGTCAGCCGCTAGCAATGGCTGTCGGCTATGCTGTAGTAAATGAAGTTATTAAAAACAATCTTGCTGCCAATGCCGCCAAACAAGGAACTTATCTCTGTAATAAATTAAGAGATATATCCGCTAAATTCAATCTCGCTAATATTCGGGGTAAGGGCTTGTTAGTTGCTTTTGATTTACCTACAAGTAATGGTAGTAAAATTGTTGCAGAGTGCCTGAACGAGGGACTGATTATAAATTCTCCCAGACCTTCGATTATCCGATTGATGCCGCCATTAATCGTGACATCAGAAGATATTGATACTATGATTGAAATCCTTGCTAAAGTATTAACCAAGCTAACGTAACATCAATTTTAGCGTTACACTAGTAAAAAAAGCACCTGTGAAAGGTGCTTTTTCTTTTACCATATGATTTTAAGTAGCATCGTCAAAAATTATATATTAGCCATTTCACGAATTTTATTATTGTCGCTTTCTGGTGAAACAGGACGCTTAATAAATAAAGCAATTGCTATACCCAGAATCAGCATAAGTGCCCCAAAGTGAAAGGCATGGTTAAAACCATATACCAAAGCACTTTGACGGATAGTATCAGTTACACTATCAGCTTGATGCAAATAATACTGTTGGTTTATCGACATAATGCTGACAAATACGGCTGTTCCCAGCCCCCCCGCCATTTGCTGCAAGGTACTCATAATAGCCGTTCCATGCGGATAAAGATTGCGGGGCAGTTGATTTAGTCCATTAGCCTGCGCTGGTGACATAACCATCGCAATTGCCATCATAATACCACAGTGTATAACAATAAACAGGCCAATACTAGTTGTGTTCGAAACCACGGAAAACAACCAGGCAAACGCCATCATGAGTATTAGACCCGGAATAACAATCGGCTTCGGACCAAATCTATCAAAAAGGCGTCCGACAATCGGCGCTACAAAACCATTCAACAGCCCGCCCGGCAGCATGGACAAGCCAGTAGCAAACGTCGTTAAGCCAAACCCGCCTTGCATAAACATCGGCATAAGCATTGTAACACCGAAAGCAGTCATTTGACAGAAAATAACCATTAAAACGCCAATCGTAAACATAGGATAAGCAAACACTCTAAGTTCCAATAATGGCTCTTTGATGTGTAACTGCCGCCACACAAACAGTACCAGACTTAACAGACCAATTAACAGCGGGACAATAGTGTACATACTTGCTAACCCGGCATCACCACTGCTGCTAATTCCATAGAAGATGCCGCCAAAAGCGATTGTTGATAACATAAGTGACAGCCAATCAGGTCTTCCCGAACTCGGTTCAGTAACATTTTTCAACGTAAAATGAGCAATCGCCGTAATCGCAACTAAACATGGGAGCAACCCTAAAAACAGCCATCTCCAGCCAAAAGCATATATAACTAAACCCGCTATCGATGGTGTAACTGCAGGGGCAAATAGCAGCACCAGGCCAACAACTCCCAGAGCTGTGCCACGCTTATGCGGCGGCGTAAGAATAAGTACCGTATTAATTAACAGCGACATGATAATACATGTGCCAGCCGCTTGAATAAGCCGTCCGGCAAGCAATACCCAAAACGTCTGAGCCGCCGCCGCCGTTACCGTACCAAGTACTAAGATAAACATCGTCGAAAAAAATATTTGCCGCGTAGAAAAGCGTTGCATTATAAACGCAGTAGCTGGCACTACAATCGTCATTATCAACATAAACCCGGTTGACAGCCATTGAACTGTTGATACCGAGATATTAAAAATCTCCATAAACTTGGTTAACGCGACATTCAGCGATGTTTCATTCAAAAAGGCGATAAAAGCAGCCACCAACAAAGTAGCTTTTATCACCCAAGGCTTTATGCTTTTTATATGATCATTTCCTTCTTTTGTAACAAAATTCTCTTCCATAATAAAATCAACTCCGCGTTTTTATTAGACCGGTCTATATATTAGAGGTAAAAAGAAACATTCTAATTATTTAACAAAATAGAAATTTGTTCCGCAACGGCCACTAACATCACCGGATCATTACGAACCAGCGACACCGACATCGCCCCTTCAATCATTACGAAAATAATTGAACTAATTTCCTTTGCTTTTTCTTCAGGAAATCCACAAGTAATTAACTTACGATAATAAGTATCGGCGCACAATTCAAATACTTGTTTACACGCGTCACGCAAAGAATCGCGGATTGGAGCAATTTCTAACGCCAGCAGACTGAGGGAAACTTGGTTATCAGGATTTTCTTCTTCAAAAGAATCAGCCAAATCGAGAATATAATGTTTAATAGCTTGAGCCGGATCGCTATCTCTGGCTAATTTTTCCTCGATTTGTTCTTGAATCATACTGCCGGCCAAAGTTACCGCGGCTATCGCTAATTCTTCTTTGCCATTAGGAAAGTGATAATACAGCGACCCCTTGGGGCTTTCGCTTTCTCTTATGATCTCATTTAAACCAGTTGCATGATAACCGTTCTTTTGAAAAAGAGAAGCAGCTGTATTAAGAATTTTTTCCCGCGTGTCGGTCTTAGCGCCCATACAATAATCTCCCTACAAAAATATATCAAGTGGTCTATATATATTACTATACTTATTGGTTGATGTCATGTCAATATAAAGCAATTAAGTTTGAATTTTCAACCTTTTTGCTTAATATAAAATACCGTTAACTGCACAGTTTTGCTAACAGTCAACGGTATTTTATAGTTTCAAAATCTATAGGTTAACTTATGCTTTTGTTGCTACTTCATCTTTAATAGTATTCAGGAAATCTTGGATAGCAATGGCTCCAAGATCGCCTTGACCACGTTTACGAACAGCGACAGCCTGCGCTTCCATTTCTTTATCCCCAACAACCAACATGTATGGGATTTTTTCCATTTGTCCTTCGCGAATTTTATAGCCGATTTTTTCATTACGTTCATCTACTTCAATTCTGATACCCGCTGCCTTTAATCGTTTAGCCACGGTTTGAGCATATTCAAACTGACGGTCAGTGATTGGTAAGATTTTAACCTGCACCGGTGCCAGCCAAGTTGGGAAAGCTCCGGCATAATGTTCAATCAGAATACCGATAAACCTTTCGATGCTCCCATAAACAACCCGGTGAATCATTACCGGCCGATGTTTTTGCCCATCTTCACCTATATAATTTAAATCAAATTTTTCCGGCATCTGCATGTCCAACTGGATGGTTCCACACTGCCACGTCCGCCCAATAGAGTCTCTAAGGTGAAAGTCAATTTTAGGTCCATAGAACGCGCCATCACCTTCATTTATTCTATAAGGAAGACCGTACTCTTCCAAAGCTTCCCGTAAGGCGTTGGTTGCAGTTTCCCAAACTTCATCAGAACCCATGGCTTTTTCCGGCTTGGTACTAAGCTCAGCATGATAAGACAAGCCAAACACGCTATATACTTTGTTAAACAAGTCAATTACTTGTCTGATTTCGCTTTTTATCTGCGTTGGTAGCATAAAAATGTGAGCGTCATCCTGAGTAAAGCTTCTTACTCGCATCAAACCATGTAACGCTCCGGATAATTCATGGCGATGCACTAAGCCTAATTCACAAGTTCTCATGGGAAGTTCGCGATAGCTATGATGCCGAGACCGGTAAATCAGCATTCCGCCCGGACAGTTCATCGGTTTTACCGCATACCCTTCGCCATCAATTGTGGTGAAATACATGTTCGACCGGTAATGATCCCAGTGTCCGGATTGCTGCCACAAACTTTGGTTCAAAATAATTGGCGTCCTAATTTCCTGATAACCATATTCATCATGTAGCTCACGCCAGTAGTTTTCGAGTTGGTTTCTGATAATCATACCTTTAGGATGGAAAAATGGGAATCCCGGACCTTCATCCTGGATGCTAAACAGATCTAATTCCCGGCCAAGTTTCCGATGATCACGTTTGGCCGCTTCTTCAAGCATCGTCAAATATTCGTCGAGTTCGGCTTTTTTCTCAAAAGCAGTACCGTAAATACGTTGCAGCATTTTATTTTTCTGATCGCCCCGCCAATAGGCTCCGGCTAAAGTCTGCAATTTTATCGCTTTAACCCGACCGGTTGAAGGAACATGCGGTCCCGCGCATAAATCTACGTATTCACCTTGACGATATAGAGATATTGTCACATCCTCTGGCAGGTCGCGGACAAGTTCTACCTTATAAGTTTCATCTATATCACTAAATAGTTTAATTGCTTCTTCCCGGCTTACTTCAAATCGTTCTATTGGCAAATCTTCGCGCACGATTTTTTCCATTTCAGCTTGAATTTTCTCTAAGTCTTCCGGAACAAAAGTATATGCCGTATCAAAGTCATAATAGAACCCGTTAGCAATTGCCGGCCCGATGCCTAGTTTTACGTCTTTATAGAGCCGTTTTACCGCCTGCGCCAAAATATGCGACCCACTGTGTCGGAGCACATTCTTACCTTCAACATCTTCAAAGGTTAAAAACTCCACACAACAATCCTGCACAAGCTTTTCTCGTAAGTCGACTGCTTTACCATCAACTTTTGCCGCCAATACCTTTTTAGCAAGACTGCGGCTTATCGATTGTGCTACCTCGGCAAGCGTATCGCCATTATTAACCTGACGCACCGCGCCGTCTTTAAGGGTAATATTAATCAGTTCCATACAACGCCCTCCTTATTTATTTTGGGAAAATAAAAAAACCGTCCCTAAAAAGGGACGGGAAATCTGCCCGCGGTTCCACCCTGCTTGGCCTTTCGGCCCGGCTTGACAATGTTAACGAGTATACCCCGGCACAGCTTACTATTTTCAGCCTGCAGTTTCGGGATGGTAACAACATCGTTGGCATAAAAGCGTTCACAGCTAATAACGCTTATTCTCTGATACACCAGACCAGTATCATCATGTTCCCGGCATTACTATTTTCCAGTATGATATTACTACCATTTTACTCTGGATTTTCACCGCTGTCAATTCCTTCCGTCAAATTGACCGGTAAGATAATCCTGACACAATTCGCACCCATGACAGAATATAACCCGTCCCTCAAATACGCTTTTTATGGTCGCGGCAAGCTGCTCACCGCTTGCTGCACGATAATGGACCATTACATAATGCGGAGCAAGAGTTATCAAGGCACTTATCAACATATCCTCAAAACTTATTTCTTCGCCCTTTTTCATTATAAATGCTTCAAGATATTGATGGTTTATTACCTTACCAGCCGAATCACGGATGATAAACTGGCCCTCACTATCAATGATAACATGAACCTCTTCAACCTGTACTTCTTGGATTTCAACAAAGTACCTTAGTATCTGAATAAATTCTTTGTACTCAACATCCATCATATATTCATCAACAGCCTTATCGACTACTTCCGCCAATTTGCCTCGGTAGTCTTTCAGACGAAAAGCCACAAATCCATCAAGAACCATTTCATGGTGATTGGTTAAGTACTCCTGAATCCGATTAAGAATATAGGTACGCCGTTCCTGATAACTAAAATCACCAAACAATCCGCTATTGTCGCTAAGTAACTTAAGAGCATTGCTTAAAATAATATTGCACTCTTCCTCATTGAAAAAGTGGTAATTATTACTGACAATTTTTCGCAACAGTTCTTTTTCTTCATTATTAAGGATTACATCCACTAAAAGTTGCGAGGCATAGTCTTTAAGGGAATTCTTAATACGCTCATAATTGCGAAAGGAAAGCTCACCTTCAGCGATATTGCATCCCAAAAATGTGTAGCTACCCCGATTTGTTTCATCAATAGCAATTCGAAAGCCTTCCTGTACCAGCGCACAGCAATCTTGTTGCAATTTCGACCTGAACTCATCAAATGCACCAGTCAGGCCAAGAGAAAGTATCTTCATACTCTCACTCCCTTCCTTGCTATTATATGTTTGATAAATCAATAGCATACAACAGCAGCCGATAGTTCACTAATTTAGCCGTCAGAATTATCTCATAACTATTGTACCGGCTTTATACTGGTATTTAACGCTGCCATGGTCGCAGCCAACGCTATAATCTGGTTAAAATTGGTAACCGGATTTATTAGTTGCTCAACAAGTAAATCCTGCAATACAATCATAGTATAAATAACGATCTCATTTCCTAACTGGACCCCGGCTGGCTGAGTTATCACCGGTTTGGCCAGCGTTTCACTGCCTTTTTTCCCCGTATCATCACGATCCATTGTTACATTCCTCTCACCGTACAATCTTAATCACAATATTTTATTCACTGCCAACGATTTGCAGAACTTTTCTCCAATCAAGATATACGAAAAGAAAAGACTACCAAATTAGGCAGTCTTTTCTTTTGATGTGTGATATTTTTTTGCCGACTCCCAGCGTTTCAAAAACCATATCCACTCATCAGGATGCAATTTTATTTTATCTTCAACAACTTTTATAATAGCTTTAGTATTGTTATATATATCCTGTTCGTGATCTCCCGTCCGTTGGTAAATAATTGGCTTATCAATTACCAACCTATGGCCACCGCCCTGGCGGTGAAAAATAAATATCGGAACAATAGCCGAATCCAGTTTGTCGGCAAAAAGTGCGGCCCCAGTAGGCGTCAACGCTTCTCTTCCCATAAAATCAAGCATAACACCTTTATTACCAGCATCTTGATCCGAAAACATTCCTAATATGTTACCTTGTTTTAGGGCTCTAGCCGCTTTGATAATATCGGTAGTGCCGCGATTAAAAATTTGGGTTCCGCACATTCTCCGATATTCATTCAACACTCTATCATAGTGAGGATTAGGCTGAGGTTGAGCGATAGAACTTGTCGGAAACCCCGAATAGAACAGCGCTGCCGGCATCCATTCCCAATTTCCCACATGGGCAGTAACCGCAATTACACCACGTCCTGCCTCTACTGCCTGCCGAAGATTATCAAGACCTTCTATCGAGATATATTTTTTTATATTTTTCGGCGTTAATGCCGGTGTATACAAAATCTCCATTAAAGTTTGTCCCAAATGAATGCACGACTTACGCATAATACATTTTGCCTCAGGAAACGATATGTCCAGTCCTTGCATAGCTTGATCAATTCCACGGTTTCGCGGACGCGTTGCGCATAAAAAATATAAATATCCTATTCTCCGGCCAATATGGCAAATTAATGGATAAGGCAATAAACAAACAAAAAAGCTAATACACTTTAACAAATAATAGCGAAAACTAAACTTCATATCATGGTTCCCCTCTACTTAAATAAGCATTTTATTAAGCTTCTTGTATCACATAATTGTATCACATAATCTTTTTTTTGTAACATAAGCACGCTGTTTTCTTTATGGTGTTTCCTAAAAATAGCTCGGGATAACACGATTTTAAATAAAAATCCACAGTTTTTTGCTCGAAATTCTCCACTATTGCCTTAAAGGTTATATAATATATGAGGCTGCCCTCATCCTATTAGTCCAATCAACTATGGGGCGGGCTTTATTAACTATCTATCAAAGGAGAATCGCAACCATGATTATCTTCAAAAGTCAACGAGAAATTGAACAAATGCATGAGGCAGGAAAACTACTAGCTTCTTGCCATAAAGAAATCGCTAAAATTATTAAACCCGGCATCAACACTTTAGAAATTGATAAATTTGTCGAAGAGTATCTCGCCAAGAGGCACGCTACACCGGAACAAAAAGGCTATCAAGGTTATCCTTATGCTACATGCGCCTCAGTTAACGATGAAATTTGTCATGGGTTTCCAAATAATAAACCTCTAAAAAGCGGCGATATTGTAACTGTCGACTTAGTTGTCAACTTACATGGAGCACTTGCTGATTCAGCCTGGACCCATCCGGTCGGCACTATTTCAGATGAAGCAAACCATCTAATAAAAATCGCCGAACAATCTATGTATAAAGGTATTGAACAAGCGCAAGCAGGAAATCGTTTGGGCGATATTGGCTATGCAATCCAAACCTTCGTTGAAGCAGAAAACCTCTCGGTTGTTAGAGACTTTACCGGCCATGGCATCGGCAGGAACATGCATGAGGACCCCGCCGTTCTCAATTACGGCAAACCCGGCAAAGGACTTAAGCTCAAAGAAGGCATGGTAATAACCATTGAACCAATGGTTAATGTTGGCTTATATCAATGCAAAATTGATAAAAATGGCTGGACAGCAAGAACTATCGATGGTAAACTTTCAGCTCAATATGAACACACCATCGCGATTACAAGTAACGGGCCATTAATTTTAACTGACCAAGAGCTTGTTTAACTCAAAATTTCAGCTAATAACCATCAACAGAACGTAACTTTTCCGATATAAATAAAGTCATACTATTCGCCATCGGTTAATCAGCCGCATATACCATAACATGCAGTCTATTTAAAACGGAGGAAAAAGCATGGCATGGGATAATCTACCATTGTTAATCATTTTAATATTATCAGTACTAGGCAGTAACCAATCAGTATCAATCGCGGTTGCCGTTCTATTAATCATTAAGTTGCTTGGGTTTAATTCTTGGTTTCCAGTATTGGAAACCAAAGGATTGACTATTGGCATTACTATTTTAACCATTTCCATTCTAACCCCACTTGCAACAGGCCGGGTTACCTTAAAAGATTTGGTCGGATCAATGTATTCGCCAATAGGAATAGTCGCCCTAATCACCGGTCTATTTGTTGCCTGGACCGCCGGGCGCGGAATCGATTTCATTAATACATCACCAGAAATGGTAAGTTTTCTGGTACTTGGAACAATTTTAGGGGTATGTTTCCTACACGGTATAGCCGTAGGTCCACTGATTGCCGGCGGTCTGGTCTCGTTATTAGTTACTGCGTTAAATATTTTTAAAAGCTAATCTCGCCGAACATCGGCGAGTTTCTCGAAAAAAGCTTCTACCTTCCCGGGAGTACCGGCAACCTCAAAATCATTAACCCATTTTCCTTTTCCGATAAACCGTTCGTCAACCAACGTAACTTTTACTCCTTTTTCATCCGCTAACTCAGCCACTCGTTTTGCTGTCAATGCGGTTGAAAACGCCTGTGTCACTGAAATTTTATTCACATTGCACCTCAATAGATAAGATTACTTTAACAAATTACATATAGTTCGCTTAATATTGCTAATGTCCTTTATTTAAATAGGTTCCACCTCAACTTAAAAGGCCCGCTACAATAGAAATTAACTCTACCGTAGCGGGCCTTAAATTAATAAAAACACTAACCTTATTTACCTGTCGTGCTGCTTTTAGTATTCATAATCGTTTTATCGATCTCATTAACAACGCAAACAACATCAACATTGCTAGCGGCAACCCCAATAATGTCCATCGAGATATCTTCCATTTGTTGCGACACTTGGACTGTTTGTTCGGTTACTCTTTCAAAAGCCCTCTTAACAGAACAAACTATTCCGCTACCAAACTTCGTCTCAAGAATTCCTTCTTGCAAGGCTACGATAGTTTTTTTGATATTCATCTGCATTGCCGCATTTTCTACGGCAATTTTTTTCGCCGTCACTTGGGACTGTTCAGACAGATACTTAATTTCTTCAGCAATACTTTCCAAACTCCGCCCCGTTATACCGCTGCGGTCAGTCTCAATAGCCATTTTATCAACCACAAAGTTAGTCTGACTGGCAAGTTTCGAAATATATTCAATATAATTTACTATTTGTTGCGAATGCTCGCTTAAGTTTGCGACAAATTCAGCTGATGAAACCACTGAATCTTCGATATTCAGCATCTGAGTTACAGCTATATCAATAGCATCTTCACAACCTTTAACAACAGCATTTGACTCATTCGTTGTTTGCATTACCGCATTAGCGCTTGATGATATCTGCTGAATGTTAGCCGACATAGCTTCGATAACCTGATTCGCTTCACTCACCAATGATGATTGACAGTTACACTCCGGTTTCACTATTTGTGTAGACGCTGACGCAGCTTGCTCAGAAGTGTTTCTATTTTCGCATGTAATATTGTGAATAATCTCCAAATATTTTTCCATAAACTTTCCTTACTCCTTTTACCTTGCATTGGCATAAATAGTATAAAAAACTACATTTCTGGTTAATAAGATAATTATATGCAAGCTAGAACATTATTTCCATTATCTTTCGGACCAAAATTATTCACTACAACAACGGTGGCAAATTATCCTACAAAGATAACTTGATAATATTTTCCGACTATATTTTTTGGCTATATATGTAAGAATTTACATGTAATTCCAACGCAGTAGAAAGGATTGTTGTTAATATGAATCTTTTTGCACGCTCTTCAAAACTACAACGTAAAGAAAAGAGAACCAGATATCGCAAAAGAAATTAGCTGAAATGACTAACTTCAGTCACGCTCACATTGCTTATATTGAACTTCATATGGTTAGACCTACAAAACTTGATTTAATTCGCATAGCGCACGCATTAAACGTAACTGTAGCCAAAATTGCCGGCGGGAAAGAAGAGGTACTTTATCTGCAGCATATTACAAATCGTTAACCGAAAATACGCCCCTGACCACCACAGGCTAAGAGCTAATAGCAAAGTACCCCGCAGGGTGTGGATGACACCTAGCGGGGTACTCATATGATCAGCGATTGCGCTAATTCGCCGACCAAGTTTGATTATATATGATTTACCTGAAATCTACATGAAAAAAATAACCTCACCAGTTACATAAATGTGACAAAAGAATAACTCCCGCCATTCTAGATGGGAATATGTAAGAGGATAACCAATTTGCACGATTATTGAAACATATTTTTTTGAGCGAGACTATGAGCAAAAAATGCCAGATTGCTGATACTAAGCAACATGAAAAGGAGCCGCCGGAATAGTTGGCAACTCCTTTTTTAAGGTATATCAGGTATACTTTTACTATAGCATGTTTGTAATATTACATTAATACGGTTTACTTACTAGTACTACTTAAATTTCATCTCCGATAATAGGCTTCCACCAATACCTACATTATCAGGATTATTCTCCCTGATTATAACCGTGAAACCTTCTTCTGGAATTTGGATAACACCGCTAGCAGCCTTAGTAAGAGCACCAACCAGTTCCCGCTTTTTCTCTTTACTTAATTGCGGTCCTTCTATTGTAATAAGCGGCATCCGAGTACCTCCGTTTTTTCACATCTTAACATTCATAAACTCTATTGTCAAATTCTTACCAGAGGTACGTCAACCTATCAATAATTATTATTGAGAACTAACATTGCTCATTGCTTAGGCTTAACGATTATTACGGGTGTTCCAATTGGAACTATGCGCGATAGTTCCAGCACATTCTGATTATACATGCGAATACATCCATGAGATACTACTTTTCCAATGGATGATGGGTTATTTGTCCCATGAATGCCATAGTGAGGTTTGCTTAAACCAAGCCACATAATTCCAAAAGGCCCACCGGGATTCGGCACCTTGCTAATTATACTATAGGTCCCCATCGGTGTTGGGGTAAGCATCTTGCCAATCCCGATTGGATAGGATTTCACTGGGGATCCGTCTTGATAAAGTGTAAGCTCTTTTTCCGATATATTCACTTTAATCGAGTACTCCACTACACCACCTCCTGTTTTATCATATGCAAAACATACGGTGACGGAAAATCGGTTTTATACTCCAATAAGCGACTAATTTTTATGGTAACATGCTTACTAGTTTCCGCATAAACTATAGTTAAAAAGGAGCCGCCCGTAATGGGTAGTTCCTTCTTCTTTGGATAAACATGTTAGAATTTATAGGTAATACCATACCAAAACCCTTTTGCTTTCATCTCATAACTTGCGGTGTATTGATCCATACTGAAATTCTTTACATTAATATCTCGGTAATTCACGTTGAATTCCCAGTTAGGACTAAATTCATAACCAATACCGACTTCATAATTAGTCAAGTCTTTACTTGCAGCTGCGCTACCCCACAAAGTTGTTTTATCGGCAATCACAGTACTACCAACTACGCCAACCTGCCAAAGTTTTTTTGTATTACTGTTAAAACTACCACTAGGATCATCAAAATCACAAACTTCAAACTTAGTATTAACTAAACCAACTAACGCATTAATTTTTTTATTTAGTTTATAGAGTACATTAAATTCATTCGTTATCAACTTTATAGTACCTATCTCCCTCCGAAAAAATAGTATTGCTTGATATCGGCGCAAAGTTTCTATACTGAACAGCAAGGTTGTTGCCTAAACCCAAAGTCAGCATACCATCAAGTTTATACTTCTTGTTAAAATCAAGAGTGTACACCGACGCAGACACTGTGTTCTGTGTATTCCTCTCATTCAAATCAATTGACCAATGGCCTTGTGAATAGTCCGTAAGTGGCGATGCTGCAGCAACACTACAAAATAGCATCGACAATATAAGTGTAGATAATAGTTTTTTCAAAATCAATCACCTCATATATTTGTTATTTATAAAAAATCGCTGCGTATTATTATAAAATTACGTTTAAAACGTGTACCATAATCATCCCGCTTTGTTAATTATCCGCATGGATAAAAATACTGCCTCCTATTTATCCATGCGGATAAATTCACTGGTAATAATTAGGTAAAAAATAAGTCCCGGCACACGCCAGGGCTTATTTACGCCGTCAACCTAGCAACGGCAATTCGCCAATATTTCTACTTCTCTATAAACCAACGTCCTTCATCGTCAAACAAATAAACTGCGCGGCCTAGAATTTTACATGTGTACCGAATTCCCAGACCGCCAGCCTTTAGAGAGGCGGCCGGCCTTACGTACATCGACAACCCGATCAATTTTTAACTCCCTGCCATCTTCCCACATAATAGATAATGGCCGTACCATTCCCTCTTTATCATGTTTTGCTGTAACACTTCTACAAATACTTTTCCCATACTATTACTTAAAGAAGGATACAGGATAAATAACATGATCTTCAAATTACTATCGAGCATCATTGCACACCGCTGGATACAGCATGATACAGACCGACTGCGAAGCATATCAATAGTTTTTCCAAGGCTGCGAATTGTATTGGCGATATGATGACACAATGATGATATCTTTTCCAATAATTTACATGGTATAATAGTATCGTAGAAGATTTACAAAAACCAAATAAATTTTGTTATTTTAAAGGCTTAGTTAAATGCTAGGTCTTTTTGTTTTGCTATGGGTAGATAAATATATAGGAGGATTTTAAAATGGTATATTCAAATTCATTAACAGTTACCGAAAACACCACAGTTACAATCAGCGAGACGACCTCTCTCTCTGAACTGATTATCGAGTCCGGCGGCAATCTCGATGCTCCCACAGGCTACAGCCTAACCCTAACGGTCGACGGGGTCGAAACAGGGCAAGAACTGGAAACAACAAACGGCGTTGACACAGTTTTCGTCAGCGGCACCTACAGCGGCGACATCGTGCTCACGGTGACGACGACCAACTCACTGACGTTCAATAGTCTTACCTACCCACTTCGCGAAGCTCTTTATCTCGATGCGGCTGGCATAGAAGAAGATCTGTCCGTCCTTCATGCTATCAGCGGCAAAACACCAACTGTCACTTCCCTTAAAGACTTCTCAATCACCTCGACAGGCATGGACTTCAACGGCATCTTCGTCGCCGGGGGAAACTACACGATCAACGCCGTTAAAATCTCCATGGACGGCGATGGCCGCAATGATATGGCAGGATATGGCACTGCCGTTCTGGCCACAGGAACCGACACCACGTTAGTCCTGGACGGCGTCGATATCTCCACCCATGGCGTGGTCCGCACCGGAGTAATTGCCAATAACGGAAGCAATGTGATTGTCAAGAATTCTAGCATCAATACTAAGCAAGGCACCCTGCCTTCTGATTACGTGCAAACAGTCGATCAAAACTACATGAGATCAGTGCCATGGATGCTGGGCATCAACGGTTATGACAACGTCCGCGCCACCAATCTGCTAGGCACCGACTCTAAAGCCGCTTATATCAATTCCTCCATCACCTCCGATGGTTGGGGCGTTCTCTCCGTCGATTCCGGCTCCAACGGTACGCTCACCGTGATCAACAGCACGATTTCCACCTCCGGCAATGATGGATACGGCACCTATGCCATTGGTAATCCATACGAGTATCTCTATGGCAGTACATTCAACGTAGGCACCTACGCAACTATAAACACAGGCGGTTATATCTACTACGACGACAGCTCAGCGGCAAACGTTGCGGCGCTCAACACTAGCGTCCCCCTCGGTCTCACCGCCAAAGAACTCGCAGCCATTCACCAGCAACCGACGATTGTCAACTCAGACCGTTTCGGCGTGATGTGGCACGGTTCCAGCGGCACAGTAAATATAGCCGGAGCCACCGAGTTCAATACCGCTGAAGCCACCTTTCTTGCCAAGACCACCGAGGCCATTACCATCACCATCGACGGTTCCGCTGGCGCCCAGATAAACCCCGATAACGGGATTATCTTGCAAGTGATGGACGACGACGATCCCGGCCCATCGGGCAACACACAGTCCAACACCGCAACCTACACTGATCCCTATTATGGAACTACCAACGTGCCCACGGCGGATACATCATTTGATCTTACCTCGACAACCGACGCCGCAACACTAAACCTCAACAACATCACCTTGACGGGAGATTGTTATAACGCGATAGGTTGGACCAGTTCCAGCGTCACCAAGCAAAACATGGTGGTTACCCTCAATAACTCCAACCTTACCGGCGTGGTCTCGTCAACCGAAGCCCATCACCGCGTTGCCAGCATCAGTTCTTCGGAATACGCGGAACTGGGTGAAGTTACTAATACCCCGCGCGCGGCGATCAACAACGGCGCCATTGTCGTTTTAAACTCCGATTCCAAATGGACAGTAACCGCCACCTCTTATCTCACTTCCCTTACTGTTGACTCGACCTCAACGATCACTGCTCCCGAAGGGTGCAGCGTCTCCATGACCGTCAACGGCACTACCATGTCAATCATTGCCGGCACTACATATACGGGAGCGATTATTCTGACGGTCAACTAAAAATTAGAATCAGTGTCTTGAATAAGGTACACTGCTATAACATGAGTAATGATTAATCCAAGGCATTAATTAAATAAATCAAAATATCTACACCAGGCAAAAATGGCTACCACATATGTTGTGGTAGCCATTTTTTTTGCTCAGACAAAAGCAAAAGCTGATGTCCGATAATAAATCGATAACTTATGTCACTTCTCAATAAACCATCGGCCTTCATCATCAAACAAATAAATTTGCTTACCCATTACCTTGCTGTGTACCATATATACCAGCCGCTTGGCGCGCGTTGAGACCACGGTCAATCCTATGAAAAGCAAGTTGGATTAAAAAGGAACATTTGTTGTAGTATTTAATATAATATATAACGTTACTTCTCAGTTATAACATGCATATAAAGAGAGGGATTTTATGCTACATTTATTAGCCAACTTCACTAAGGTGCCTGTTATTCGTAAATGGCTAATCCATTCGACTACTGTTCTCGGCGTGTTTATGTCAACGCTAGATGCTAGTATTGTGAACATAGCCATGCCGGAAATTACAAATTACTTTCATACAACTATCAACAATGTCGAATGGGTTGTTATGATTTATTTATTACTTATTAGCAGTCTACTTTTAACCTATGGCAGACTTGGAGATATGTATGGTCACCGCCCGGTTTTTATTAGCGGTTTTGCCATCTTCACCATAGCTTCATTGTCTAATAGCCTCTCACCAAATATATGGGCACTCATAGCCTCACGCGCGTTACAAGCAATTGGAGCAGGAGCCATTTTAGCCGTCGTCCAGGCTATTGTAGCAGATACTTTTTTACCCTCAGAAAGAGGTAAAGCAATTGGAATTAATGCCATGTTTGTCTCGCTAGGACTTGCGGCCGGTCCATCATTTGGCGGCTATTTAGTTCAAACTTTCGGTTGGCAATCAATATTTACTATTAACATTCCTATAGGAATTATCGGCACTTTCTGGGCATGGATGTTATTACCCACAAAAGATAAAAAAACACAAAAGTTTGATTTTGGTGGCGCAATTACTATTTTTATTAGCCTTAGTACTTTTTTGCTTGCTTTAAGTCACGGACAAGTTTGGGGATGGGGCTCTCTAATTATTATCAGCTTATTTTTTACTACACTAGTTTCGTTTATAATATTTATTACCATCGAAACCAAATGTCAATATCCTATGGTTAATTTCATGCTTTTCCGTAATCGCGTCTTCTTAGCCAGCAACGTTTCGGCCATGATTAATTACTTGACCCAATATACGGTAACTTTTCTGATGCCATTCTATCTGGTAAACTTTTTAGTATTACCAACGAAAATATCCGGTTATTTGATGAGCGTTTTTCCATTAACAATGCTACTGACTTCACCAGTAGCCGGAGCGCTATCTGACCGACTAAACTCACGACTTTTAACTTCCATAGGAATGGTCGTAATATGTACTGGTACCATTATTCTCAGTCACACGGAAAGCTTTAGCTATTTGATAATTACCGCCGGATTAGCTTTAGTCGGAATCGGTACCGGCTTATTTCTCGCGCCAAACAATAATGCCATCATGGGAAGCGCTCCAAAAAATCAGATTGGCGTTGCCTCTGGAATGCTAGCCTTAATGCGCAATATTGGTCAAGTAATGGGAGTTGCTGTCAGCGGCGCTGTTTTTAGCACCCAATTGGCTAGATATTCATATTTGAACAGCAATGCCAGTTTCACACTAGCTTTGCACGATACCTATCTCGTAGCAGCAATTATTGGAGCAATCGGTGCTATCATCTGTTGGTCACGTGGTGATCAACAGACAGCAAATATTTCTCAGACTAGAATTTCAAAACTAAATTTTCCAGGAAAATAATTTTTGTTTACCCTATGTTAGGATATATATATAAATGAAGAAACCAGGAGCAACGCAACAACAGCTCCTGGCTTTCCTTATGCCGTCAACCTATCACTCAAATATCACTTCTTAATAAACCACGGCCTTCATCCTCAAACAAATATAATTGTTTACCGCTTATCTCACGCCACCATCCCTTAGAGAAGCGGCTTTACGCACATCGGTTACCAGATTAAGTTTAATTATATATGATTTACCTGAAATTTACATGGAAAAATAGCCCCGCCATTTCGGCAGGGCACTGATAGGAGGATATATATCATCGACGGATACAGTACTAAAAGGGAGCTAAATATGCTGTGCCTGTCGTTGTTTTATAAACACATCATATTCTTATATTTTGACAAAGATGTTACATAAGTGTGAAAAATTTGTGACAAAAGAAAAACTCCCACCATGTAGCCGGGAGTATGTAATAATATCGAAATGCAGTTTTACTATAGCATGGCTTGTTAACAGAGACTATGAGCAAATGATTCCAGATTTGTACGCTGGCACCAATTAATAGTTACTTTATTTTTGTTCTTCTTTTCATATAGTTGCTTATACCATATGAAATATATACGATTAGAAATGCCAGAAACCAAATAAGAAATAGCAAGCAGAGCCTTGGTAAATAAATATTAAGGAACATATTGATCATCCCTTTAAAATTTATCCTTACTATAGATTATTTTCCAATATATCTACTGGTGCTAATCCTAAAAATCATCATTAAGCATATTGCGTGGAAAAGGAGCCGCCCGCAATGGGTAGCTCCTTCTTCTTTGGATTAATATTTATAGGTAAGACCAAAGCCTAGACCTTTAGATTTCATCTCATCGGTATAACCAATATTCTCCCAAAATTTCTTTATCGTCAATGCACGATAATCTACATTAAACTCCATTACCGGTGAAAACTTATAGCCTACACCTACTGTAAAATCAGTTAAGTCTCGGCCCAGACCTAAACTTCCCCATAACGTAGTCTTAGATCCAATAGACCTATTTCCTACAACGCCCACCTGGGCTATATTTCTATCAACATATTCATAATCTGCCCAATTATAGTATTTAGAGTAAGAATTAGTCCAAGCATTTTCCGCATGAACTCGGCCCGCAAATACTGATACGTTCTTATTTAATTGATATAAAACATTAATTTCACTTGTTTTCATTTCATGACCTATCGTCTGATAGCTATAATAGTTATTAAATTGGGGAGCAAAGTAACGATATTGTACCGCAAGCCGATTTCCCAAACCTAATGTATAGGAAAAGTCGCCATTATACTTTGTCCCTTGATAAGAGTAAGTGGTACTACTTCCATAAAGCTCTTGCCAATGCGAATGTACGTTTCTCATCGTAAGATCAATAGCTGTGCTTCCTTGTGAATAGTCTGTAAGCGGCGATGCTGCGGCAACACTACAAAATAGCATCGATAAAATAAGTGCGGATAAAGTTTTTTTCAATGTATTCACCTCATAATATAATATTTAAAAGCATATGAACATCAGTTTAACATATATATCTAAATATGTTAATTATCCACATGGATAAAAATACTACCTTTTGATTATCCATGTGGATAAAACTTTTTTTGGTAATATTAGTAAAAATAAATATAAGCCCCAGCACACGCCAGGGCTTATTTACGCCGTCAATCTAGCAACGGTAATACTCCAATATTCTTTTTCTACATTTCAATAAACCAACGACCTTCATCGTCAAACAAATAAACCGCACGGCCTAGAATTTTGCATGTGTACCGAATTCCCAGACCACCAGCCTTTAGTGAAGCGGTCCTACGCACATCGATAACCCGATCAATTTTTAACTCCCGGCCGTCTTCCCAACTAATAGATAATGGTCGTACCTTACCCTCTTTATCATGTTTTGCTGTAACTTCTACAAATACTTTTTCCACGGCGCTCACCTTGTAAACGCAACCGGATGAATAACATGATCATTCTTCGGGTTGAATCCGGTCAAATTACTATCGATCATCATTGCACACCGCTGGATACAGTATGAACCAAACCGTTCACGCAGGCTATCAATAGTCCGTTCCAATGATTCTCTATCCGATTGATCGCATTTGAACAAATTAAGTTGAATATGCCTATCAGCCGTTACTAAGTCAGCTCCACGCACACCAAGGCTGCGAATTGGTTTATCCCATGTGTAGTTTGCTTTAAACAATTCCATTGCTTTAGCGGCAATATCCCCAGATACAAAAGTTGGGGTAGAAATTTTGCCCTGGCGTTCAAATGATATCAATTCATTATTACGCACGCTAATAGCAACCGTAGTGCATTTTAATCCATGACTCCGCAGGCGTACCGCAACGCTTTCGGCCAGCACATAAATAATCAGTTTAACATCTTCTATATTTACTAAGTCTCGCACTGTCGTAGTGCTATTCCCTACCGACTTAACTATGCTTTCTTCGCCCAATTGCCTGATAGGAGCGTTATCAAACCCATTGGCAAACTGCCACAGTGTTTCTCCCCATACTCCCAGCAGTAATTTTAAGTCGCGTACATTACGTTTTGCTAAATCTCCGATAGTAAAAATAGCACGATTCGCAAATTTTTGCTTAGTAGCCCGACCAACGTATAATAAGTCACCAACCGGCAACGGCCATACCTTTTGTTTAAAGTTATTTTCGGAAATTACCGTTATCGCATCTGGCTTTTTCATGTCGCTACCGAGTTTAGCAAAAGTCTTATTCCAGGAAACGCCCACGGACACAGTAACACCTAGTTCACTTTTCACTCGTTGGCGAATAGTATCGGCAATCTTTTCACCGTCGCCAGATATGTGTTCAGCACCGGTCACATCCAACCAATTTTCATCAATCCCAAACGCTTCAATTTGATTGGTATAATCAGCATATATCTCTCGCGCCATACGTGAAAACCTCAGATATTTTTTAAAGTCCGGCGGCACAATTACAAGCCCCGGACATTTTTGTTTCGCTTGCCAAAGAACCTCACCTGTTTTAACCCCCATTGCTTTTGCAAGATAATTCTTAGCTAAAACTATTCCGTGACGTGCTTCAGGATCACCGCCTACAACTACTGGTGAATTACGAATCTCAGGTCTGTACAGGCATTCGATACTGGCATAGCAATTGTTCAAATCTACATGTAATATTGTACGACTCAATTTGTACCCACCTCTTAAAAGAACGTTTGTTCGCAGGATAATTATAAATCTAGGCGTGGTACAAATCAAGTAAAAATGGTACAAATGTTCGAGAAAATAAAATCCTGACAGAAGTCAGGATTTTACTCAATTTAATTTTTAGCAATTCTATCCTCCAAAGATAACTGGCACCCCTCATAATTCCTATTATGGTTTTAATCCTGGCAGGTTTTAGCCTATTTTACTACTTAGGTTCGTCTAAACTTTCGCTTTACTAGCAGGCGTGCTAACAACATACACTTTGACATTCTGGATACCAAATTTTTCAGCTTCCTTGACTGTCCATTTTGCAACATCAATACGATGACCTTTAATTGCTCCACCAGTATCCTCAGCTACCGCATACACACCCTTCCCATCAGGATACTCAATATATACCTTTGACCCCAATGGAATAACTTTAGGATCAACCGCAATAATTCCCGGTCTAACCTGAGTACCCAAATGAGTTTTATTGCCCCATTGCTCATTGTCATGTGCTCCAGGAGCATAAGCTGTAGCTTTGATGTGCAGAACTTTTTCAAAATTAACCGGTGGCTTAGCAGTCTCCCGACTCGCCGCGGCTTGCTGTGTTTGTTCCGGAGGAGCAGTTACTTCTGGCGGAGTAGCTGCTGACACTACCGGCGCTAGCACCACTGATGACATAATAGCTGCACCAGCCAGCGCCGCAGCGGCGACTTTCTTCGATGCTTTCATAAATTTATCTAGAGTGCGATGACGATCATTCATTGCTCTGCGCCCTCCTTGTTGCAACATTTTATATATAGTTTTTCACAAACATCAGTCGCAATCCGCAGTATATTTTGTAAATTAAATTATCCTTCTAATCCACAAACCCCAATTCAGCGTAAGACTGTTCAATTACCGGCATTAAAACTTTTTGACTGTCAATATAGCTTTTAAGAATAATTTGACCATATTCTGATTCTAATTCTAAAGTTTCCAGTTTTTCCGCAATCTCTTGCTTATGCGTTTTGCGAAGCATATCCGTAAGCAAGGCCAATTCTTTTTCCGCCCGTTTAATTATCGCTTTATCCATTATGTCATAAACCTTTTCCCGATACTTAACCCGTTCATCCCGAAATTGCTCAATTGCAATATAAGTTGTTACAACCGAACAAACTGCCTCGACAACTTTAACCCAATCCGTTTCGCCCATTTTCGCAATCCCCCTAAAACACTGCTAGTACAATATATTCAAGGGGACAAAGTTTATGTCAGTTTAAACAGTATTTTTGCTGAAAACAATCTATTACCACATTAACCGTAGCGATAGCTAATGCCACAAGCACCAACCGGATAGCCCCATTTTACAATGCCTTTATTTCCATGATTATGACAGACAATGCGGCAGGTGCCACATTCAAGACAACCAAGATGATCAAACTTCACTTCGGAATTTTCGTCTTCCTGCGTATAAAGTACAGCTGGACAGGCTACAAGGCAAGGCTTATTCATACACTTAGCACAAATAGCCCTGTCAATGACAATATGGGAATTTTTTTCATCCGCGTTAAATTTGTTGCAGCCTAGCAAATCTTCCACCCTTAGTTTTTTTACCGGCATAGCGACGTCACTCCTTTCCAACCGTCAGATAGCAGCGATCTTAAACCGACGTTGTTTTTAACGATGTCAAACATGGCCTTCGGCAATTTTTTCGGAACGCTCCCATCCACAGCAAACATGAAATGCATCATGTCATTCGCTATCTTCGGGTACTCCATAAACATCCGCGGATTTTTTAGCAATTTGGGATAGCCCTGATACACCTTCATGGTGGGAATAATATCTCGTTCAATATTATTCATATATTTCGGTCCTACTTCGGCGGATGTCTGCGCTTCAAAAATCGCCTTAGCCACTGCCATACCACTCCAGATAGCCAGATCCATACCGCGTATGGTGCTTCCAATATTAATTACAAACCCAGCGGCATCGCCGATAACGACCAATCCGTCACGATACAGTTTTGGGGGAATGCCGTTAAAGCCAAGTTCATTGACAAGATGAGCCGCATATTCCACCGTTTTTCCACCTTCAAGCAACGGGTAGACAGCTGAATGCATTTTAAAGTCTTGCATCAACGTATGAAGTTTTTTCTGTTGGTTGCTAAGTTCTTGAGGATTGACTACCAATCCTAATGATAGGCTAGATTTATTTGTATAGAGGAAACCGCCGCCACTGATTCCGTTTGTAACACCGACAAAGAGACGAGCTGCACCTTCACCTGCTTGCAGGCCAAAACGAGAAGCAACGACTTCTTCCGGCAACTCAATCACTTCTTTCACACCCACACCAACTTCGCAACTGGTTAAATCATTGCGTAGTCCAGCTTGTTGGGCCATAAAACTGTTCACACCGTCGGCGGCAATAATTATATTAGCAAACATTTCCTCACCAACCGCGACAATACCAACGATTTTCCCATTTTTCTCAATAAGTTTATCCACTTGAATTCCAGTAACAATCATTGCACCGGCTTCTTCCGCCTTACCTGCCAACCAATCGTCAAAAACAGAACGCAAAACCGAGTAAGACTGGGGAATTCCTTTAAAGCTATAGTCTGTATAATCTATTGTCATACTGCCGGTTTCACTGACCATGGTAAGCTGTTCTTTCACGATGGCCCGTTCAAAAGGTGCTTCTGCCAGTAATTCGGGGCCGAGTAGACTAAGCAGAGAATGTACATAAATTCGTCCACCTGTCATGTTTTTATTTCCACATCTTGAGCCTCGCTCAATAAGGACAACCTCTTTCCCTGCCTTCGCCAATACATAGGCAGCAGCTAATCCGGCTAGTCCGCCGCCCACGATGATAGCGTCTAATTTCTCTTCGTCGCACATAAATGCTCAATCTCCTTCGTGGTCTATGCCCTATTGACTACCTGCTATGAAAAAACAGGATGATGTAATAGGTTTGTTTAAATAATAAAAATTGTACATCAATAAGGCCATTTTTAAAGCATTCTTAAACAACATTATTTAAATATCTTAAACCCACCGTCAACAAATATGGTTTCACCAGTTACATATTTAGATAAATCCGACAACAAAAAAAGCACCACATTAGCAATATCCTCGGGGTTAGCAATTTTGCCAATGGGTATCAGATTTTCCCTCAGCCGTCTTTTTTCGGGATTACTATAGGATTGTTCCGTCATACCGGTGTAAGTAAAGCCAGGAGCAACTGAGTTTACTTGGATATTATCCTTTGCCAAATCAATCGCCATGGCTCCTGTAAGAGCAACAACCCCACCCTTGCTAGCCGCATAATCAGCCATACGCGAATTAAAAATACGAGAACGAATACAACTAATATTAACAATTTTACCCTTATGCTGTTTCATCATTATTTCACTTACATACTTTGCCATTAGAAATATCCCGGTTAAATTCGTCTCCAGAACCTCATTCCATTCGGCCAAACTAATTTCATAAAATGGTTTTCCCGTTGCAAATACGCCTGCACAGTTCACCAGTCCATCTATTCGTCCGAACTGGTCAAAGACTGTATTTACAGCCTCTTTAATAGTATCTTCCTTATGAAGATTAACCGTAACGTGATGATATTGAGCATTCATCGGTACATTCTTATCAAAACCTACAACCGTAGCACCATTTCGCATGATTACTTCTGCGCACCCATCACCAATCCCAGAACTAGTTCCTGTAATTAGAATTACCTTATCCTTTACCATCCTGTTCACTCCTAAAAATACGACTTTCGTCGTAGAGTTAGCTAATTACTTTTTGATAAGCAACTACATCAAGCATTTGCCCAAATTTTTGTCCTACTTCTTTATAGTGGGCGCATTTGACATAACCGTTTTTTTCAAAAAGTCTTATACTATTTTCATTTTGGCCGCATATTGTTGCTACTAACACATGAAAATTATCCTTCTTGGCGTAATCTTCAATATGTTGAATAGCCATACTCCCAATACCCTTTCCGATAAAATCATGTTTTAAATAAATTGTAACTTCGGCAGTAGCATCATATGCTTCCCTTTTCTTGTGCTGAGTTAGGAGAACATAGCCACAAACTTTATTCTTCTCGCATATTACAAAAGTCCTATATTTCTTATTACTAAAAAACACTATTTTTCTCATCTCGGCCTTCGTCAACTGCCTAGAGTGAAATGTTGCAGTAGTATTTAAGACATAATGCATATAAATTTGTAGCACCTCATCCAGATATTTCTCTTCCATTTCATAAAAATAATAGTTTTCCATGTAAAGCTCCTCTTTCAAAAAGATATATAGCATCCTAAAGTAATGTTTTTATAATAAACAATTCATATTAACCTCATTAGCATAAATCACCACGTTGCGGCTATTTAACCGCAACATGGTGATTTATCATCTTCCGTTCCGCCACAACAAGGCGCAGTGCCGTTTAATTTTCCTTTAATAATAGCCGCTGCACATCCGACTCCCGTATTAACAGTAAGTGCCTCTACCGGACAATTGCGAACGCAAGCACCGCATTCCATACACGAGTCACGATCCTGAATAAATGTCTTTCCTTCATCCAGTTTAAAAACGTTATGCGGGCAAACTTCTAAACACATTCCACAACCAACACACTTTTCTATATCCAGCTTAAGTGAAACTACGTTTTTCAGATATCTGTGTTTTACCATAATTCCATCCTCCTTACGCAAAGATCAAGTCACCAACCATAAATATGATACCGACAACTGCCGAAATAATCTGTGCAGGTACCGCATACTTCATCTCCTTTACTACTCCGGAAAGAGAAGTATACGTACTGCAGCCTGTAAAATTCATAGCAAGATAAGAAGATATCGGCGGCAAGATCAGAAAATAAAACAGATCCAAAACCCAACTAGTAGGAGAAGCAATAAGCCAGATGTATACACCTGCCCATAATAAACCCATTAACCATCCTTTCCAGGCAAAAGCCCTTCCGGGAATGTAGGGCAATAATAGAGGAACAACTACCGCCCCAGTTAAAACGGCTCCGAAAAAGGGAACAAAATCTGATACCGTATACCGGATAAGACCTAATATAGAAGTTGCCTTGCCCAATACTAAGTTAAGCAGCATAAGAAATACTATAAGAATAAGCAAAGAATTGATTGTACCGACCAATTCAAACGGTGTTAATACCAGGCGTTCCCGCATATCAAAGCGAACTGTCCTCATTTCGCGAGTAGCCTTTAAACCGACCTCTATATACGACGGAATATCCGCTGCCTTTACCGGACCATACATTACCTTAAAGCCTGACAGTTTTAAAACCTGATGGGCCGATATTCCCGGTGCACTTAACTGTGGCAAAATCACGGTTCGATGCGCTACAACATCCGTCAAGGCTACTTGGGCAATCCGGTTAACCAGCTCTTCTGTGCCGAACGTTCCTTTACCGGCTGCACACCAAACATTAATTCCCTTTGTATCAATTACCAATATCCATACATTGAGGCCCTCCAGTTCACAACGCAGCCGATCAAAACTCATCTTATAGTTGGCTGAAACCAGCACCATAGATTCAGCATCTGGATTCCCAATCGCATACAGACCTGGAGGTACTTTATAATTCATACGCCCAATACCCCAGCGCGCCTTCCACGAACCAAGCGTATCTTTTAACGTCAACTGAGTGCTTACACGTGGTACTTTCCCAACGGAAGTTTCTGTCTCACCAAGAATCCAGGGCATACCAGTCAAAGACGCTTTCTCGCCGCAACAGGTTTCACGATTTGAGCTAACCGTGCAGCATGAACATTCATCTGTTCCCGTCTCATTTTTATATCCCATAGAAACACTCCCTTTCTAATTATTCACAGCAATGGCTATCCGCTAAGGCTTTAATTAGAATTTGCAGACTTTCCAACACCTGGCCCCGTTTTACTTCCGGGACAGACTGATACACGTTTAAAAAATATTCGTTCATATTGGCTTCAATCCTCTGAAATGATTCGTTTCCTTTTTCCGTAAGCTTAATGGTAATAAAGCGCCTGTCTTCGGGAGCAATATCGCGTAAAACCATGCCGCTGTTAACCAGATTATTTATCGTCCGGCTCATAGTGCTTTTATCCAACCCTAATATATCGGCAAGCTTATTTAAGTAAATAGACTCAGCCCGGCCTATTTCAACAAGGGCATGGCATTGCGCGAAAGTTATCCCACAGCAAGCGTTAATCTCGTCAAGAATGCCTAACTTTCTTTCTAGTACTCGAATAGATTCTCGCAACGTTTTAACATCGTTTATGTTTTCCAAGTGATATCTCTCCTTCGTCTTGATTGTATCACAAAACTGTTGCAATTTGCAACTATATTGTAGATTATTCCTTGCTTTGATTCCTTACCTTATTTTATAAAGTATACCCACTGAAATAAAGCTGCATAAAATAGATAATACCATCTTTTTAACATAAAAAATTATGATTCTAGATGATCTGTCAATCACCTAGAATCCTTAAAGTCAAACAGTATTTAATTCCCCCTTAAACTTTTGCCTTTAACCTTGCTTGCTAAGAGCTATAATTTTCTCTTTAACATTTTTCACTACCATAGCATCAGAAAATAAATTTATATTTTTTTCTATACCCAAATCAGTCAAAACAATATGCTTGCTTATTGGTACATTAGCTGCTTCTAAAACCTTTTGCGCGCATTTTATGCTACAGCCATCAACAGCAATCACTACACTACTAGTCTTTGCTGATTCCACAATACCACTGATATGTCCACCGATACCAGCTAAGCAGAATAACTTTCCTTCACCTTCTCTTGTCAGCTCACGACAAGCATCATTGGCTATTTGACCAACATTCGAACCTCCGGAACAGGCGAAATATAGGGTCGGAGTTGCTGAACAAATATTTTTATCCATACAGATATCTCCTAATTTTTAATTAACAGTGACCTCCACAACCACACTCACAGCCTCGTTCTGCTGAGTTTTGGCTTGATGAAGCCTCCTCGTGTATGGCTGCAATATATTGATCCATCTTGTATGCCGCACCTTTTCTCACAGTTCTTCCTACTTGAATCGCTTCTTGGAGTTCTTGATCACTAACCCCGTTATTCTTGGCATTACTGATATGATATTGCAAACATGGTTGGCAATTCGCCCCGACTGATACGCCAATTGAAATAAGGGCCGTTATCCGACTGTCAAGACTCATCCTACTCCACCTCCCTTCTATAAATATAGACGGAAGCGAGGTTAAAAAAGATACACTAAATAGTTATCTGCGAAAAATTTTTAGAATGATTACAATAAATATTAAAATGAACTGCTACCCGTCAAGTGAACAATGAAATATAAAAAATAATTTTTGTTGGCAGCAGCCCTAATAAATGAGTTGCTGCCATTTTTTTATGCGGCTAAATACCTCTCATCGATGAGAGGTTTAATCCAGTAATTCGACTGATCTCATGCTGGCTAATTCCTCTAGACATATATTGTTCTACAAATTTAATCTTCTCTTCTGGAGTTACTTTAGTTTTAACTTACATAAAAATCCCCCTATAGTTGACAATTTATTTTTTATTGTCTCCTATAAGAGGAGCATATCAATTTTCACAGCCTCAACGGTCTTTTAATATTTAGGAAGTATATTTTACAGAGCTTCACATACCAATTCATTGCGCTCATCCCAAGAAAAATTACAACAATGAGATAGTTCTTTTTTCAATTTAACCTTTCCACGATGGAGATGCACTTTTACCACGTCCAGACTTACTTCTAGAATTTCAGCAATTTCTTTATTTGGCAAACCTTCCAATTCACTTAGAATTACAACCATTCGATAATTATCTGGAAGTTTTTCTATAATCCCGCGAATACACATATTCATCTCGTTGTGAATAACCTGCGCTTCAACTGAAGTCTTTTCACCAGATAAACTTACACTTTTCTCCACGTTTTCTGTAATATCAACTTCAATTAAATTAGAGCCCACATGTTGTTTGATCGCTTCCTGCTGAAAGGAAGGAGTTCTCATCCTATCAATCGCCACATTTGTAGCAATACGATACATCCATGTAGACAAATGTTCCTCATTTTGTAAGGTGCTTAACGCTTTATTAACCTTAATAAAAATCTCCTGGGTCAAATCTTCGGCTTCTTCTCTCCCAAGCAGGCGCGCTATATATCGATATATTTTCGGCTGAAAAGAAGTATATATTTCGTTAAACTCCAATTTTCCTAACCTCCAAAATAATATACCATTATTTTAATGGAGCAACTTCAGCCTAAATTTTAATTACAAACTGAAGAATGGTACAAAGCAATGAAATCTTAAAAACCAAATGAATTTTTTTGGTTTTTTAAGATTTCTTCCAGTTTTCGCTGGAAGATATAAACAAACAAGTACCTGGCAATAAACCAAAATAACCAGGATAGAATGATCTCATCCATTACGACGTACCTAACAATAATAAAGTTAGATAATAGCGCCTATATCACTGCCATCTTAAAATCTTCCCATTATCCTTGTTCATTTTTCTTTTGTGTTTCAAAATTAAACCAGTGGCGCGTCCGATTGCAGAAATGGCATACCGACAGCATAACCGGCACTTCAACTAAAACGCCGACAACAGTTGCCAAGGTAGCCCCGGACTTTAAGCCAAATAAGGATATACTTACCGCTACCGCAAGTTCAAAAAAATTACTTGCTCCGATTAATGCCCCTGGGGCGGCAATGTTATGAGGAACCTTAAAATGGTTAGATAACCAATAGGCCAAGGACGAGTTAAAGTAAACCTGAATGGTTATCGGAATTGCTACCAGAACAATGTTGAACCAATTGCCTAGAATCACTTCACCTTGGAATGCGAAGATAATGACTAACGTTGCCAGCAATGAAATAATAGTAACCGGTTTCAGCGGCGCAAGCAATTTAGTGTTAAACCATTGTTCGCCTTTAGAGTTAAGAAGGATTTTTCTAGTAAAGTACCCCGCGACAAGTGGAATGACAATATAAAGAAGTACTGACATGAATAAGACATCTTTGGGAACAACGATGTTAGAAACTCCTAACAAGAACATAACAATCGGCGCAAATAGAACCAGCATAATCAAGTCATTAATCGCAACTTGCACTAATGTATAAGCCGGATCGCCATCGGTCAGATAGCTCCATACAAATACCATCGCCGTACAAGGGGCAGCGGCCAGTATAATGACTCCGGCCATATACTCATTGGCCAGTTCCACACCGATGAGGGGCAAAAATAGATTTTTGAAAAACAGCCAGCCGAGAAACGCCATACTAAAGGGTTTGACAATCCAATTTACAAAGAGGGTAATGATTAAACCTTTTGGTCTTTCCCCGACTTTTAGGATTGCTGAAAAATCGATTTTCAACATCATTGGATAAATCATTAGCCAAATCAGAATCGCAATAAGTATGTTAACATGGCTTACTTCTAATTGACTTAGCGTGGTAACCAGGCCAGGAAATAGTTTGCCAACTGCAATGCCTATAACAATGCAGCCAAAAACCCAAATGGTTAGATATCTTTCAAAGAAATCCAGCCTTTTTATATTATCCGCCATACTCTGCCTCCTCTTTATATTTGATTTTACTCAATCAACCCCAACAGTTCTTTTCCTTGAATTTCTTTACCGTGCCACTTGATTAGTACGGTATTTCCCTGTGATATTTCAACTACTTTATTGATCCATTCTACTTCGCTCTCTGCTTTTGCTTTTAATAGTGGGCTTGTGGTATTCGTCAAATAGAGGCTCGAGTTCACGACCCACCATTTTGAATTAATACCAGCTCGGGCTAAATCTTCAGTAAGTCTCATCGCTTCATGGACGGGAGTAGCCTCGGGCAGGGTTACAATTACGACTTCGGTCTCAGCCGCATTTCTCAATCTCGGCAATAGTTTTTTTACGCTTTCCGGAATATCGCCTTGACTCTTTTGAATTTCTTTGTGATAGCTCTGAGTCGCATCTAGTAATAGCAGGGTATGACCGGTAGGAGCGGTATCAATTACTACAACTTGATTATCGGTTGCCTGTTCAACAATTTCAGCAAAGGCTCTAAATACAGCGATTTCCTGGGTACACGGCGACCTTAAATCTTCTTCGATATACGCCAGGTCAGCATCGCCCATTGATTCCCTCGCTTTAGTCAGCACTTCTTCTTTGTACTTTTCAAGTTCCTTGGTTTCATCGATATGACTTATTTTTAATTTTTTGCTGTCACTAAGCATAAATTTTAAGTGATGGGCGGGGTCGGTAGTCGTAAGATGGACGTTTACTCCTTTTTCTACTAACCCTACAGCAATCGCTGCCGCTAAGGTAGTTTTGCCTACGCCGCCTTTACCCATGGTAAAAATGACCTTTTTCCGGGTCCGGTACATATCTTCAATTAATGTGCCGAGGGATAATACATTTTTCATCTTAGAGTTAGGTTCATTTCCGTCCAAATAATTATCGGTTAGCATTTTGCGGATATTGTTTATACCATATACATTGTAAGCGCGGAGGGGAATGTAGTAGGTTTTAGTGTTACGCAAGTATTCGGGCATATCGTGCAGCGCTTGCTGCTGCTTATTATACATGCTCAGCGCGATGTCATCATTTGGGGTATCAATTTCCATCACCCCGTTAATAATCATGGTTTGATTATTAACACCAAGCGCTTTCAATTCTTTCGAGGCCCTTTCCACTTCCAATAGTGGTGTTTTTTCTGGCCTTGTCACTAACATAACCGTGGTAAGGCTTGAATTAGCCAAGGTTCCAACTGCACTTTTGTACATCTGTTTGTTATCCTCTAATCCAGATAGCTGCCCCAGGCATGATGCGCCATGGGTGTTTTCGCTGATAAAGTTACTCCAGGCCGAAGGCAGCTGAAGCATTCTAAGTGTATGACCAGTGGGGGCAGTGTCAAATATAACGTGGTCATATTTATCTTTAATATTTTCATCAGTTAGAAAGTGAGAGAACTCATTGAAGGCCGCAATTTCAACGGTACAAGACCCCGACAATTGTTCTTCCATATTGGCAATTACCGTATCAGGCAACACGCCTTTGTATGGTCCGATTACTGTCTCCTTATATTCGCGAGCTGCTTCTACCGGGTCTAAATTAACAATTGTAAGGTGGGGAACTTCCGGAATCGAAGTTCCTTTGTTATCCAGCTCTACACCGAAAACATCCTGCAAATTTGAAGCTGGATCGGTGCTGATAAGCATTACCGTTCTCCCGGCATCGGCCAGTTCAACGGCTGTCGCGCAGGCCGCTGATGTTTTTCCGACGCCTCCTTTGCCCGTAAAAAAGAAGTATTTTGTAAGTTCGATATGCGAAGGTTTATAGGCTTGCATCAGCCCAGTTCCTTTTTCCATGTTAACAGCACCCGCTATCACAGCAACAACCTGATTTTTTAGGTTTAATTTTTATTTCCAGACCAGTCCATTGGGCAAATTCTTCATTAGTAGGGTAACTTTCTGTTTTAGCTACTTGGCCCTCAACTAAAGTAATCGGCAATATGTCCGGGCCATGTTGTTTTAAATGATCATTTATCAATTGATTATCCACAAATGCCTGTGGTTGACCCGAAAGGTTAAACCGGCTTATCGCGGCCCCTTTTCGGTTAAGGGTCTCAATGACGGTTGCAACTCTTAGTAGTTCTTTGTCAACGCTTGCTCCACAAACGCCTGTCGAACAGCACATAGCCGGGTCATAAATAGCTATTTTTTTCATAATAACACTCTCCATATCATTTTATTATCTATCAACTAGATTGAACTGGATTTTATCCGTTGTCCAAGATCTTCCACTTTGACTTTTATCATATTGCGTGCAATCCTGAAATCTTCATCAGTTTTTCCCGTTGGATCATCTAGCCCCCAATCCTCACGATAATTACAAGAAATAACGGGACAGTTCACATTACAGCCCATTGTTACCACAATATCAGCGTGAGGTATATCCTGGAGCAGCTTAGGTTTCTGGTTAAGCTCCATATCGATACCAATTTCCTTCATAATTCGCACTGCATCTTGATTGATTTGATCCCGTTTTTCTGTTCCCGCCGAAAAACATTCAAATACTTCAAGGCCAAAAACTTTACCAAACGCCTCGGCCATCTGAGATCGGCATGAATTATGGACACAAACAAACGCTACTCGTTTCACTATATCTACTCCCACCGTATTAACAATCACTATATTTTTTTACTTTGCTAGTATCAAATACATACTGAGTACTTGCCTCAGAAAGAATTATTTCTAAAAATGGATATTCAGCATAAGCTTTGTTAGAAATACTATAGTGTACCCACTGCGCTTTTTTTTCTGCCTCGATAAGGCCTGCCATTCTTAATTTGTTCAGGTGCTTGGAGGTGGCTGACTGGGATATTGCTAAGATTTGTTCAATTTCACAAACACACTTAGTGCCATTTCGAAGATAACACATAATCGCTAATCGGTTGTAATCGGCTAGAGCTTTCAAAGCATCAATGTAGTTCATAAATCACCTGCCTCAATAGTAGTATATTCCCATATGCGAATATATATATAGTATATGTTCCATTTAGTTAAAATGCAATCATTCTATTGTTCTTTTTTTTAATAATATTATGTGATATCTTTCATTACCGCTAACATTCTTCCCAACCCACCAGCATAGATGGCGATTTTTTACAATAAAAAAAGGGGCTAGGGTTTCCCCTAGCCTACATCTTGCACTTTCATTGCGTCCATACATTCTTTGCATATATTTTTTCCTTTGAAAACGGCTACATCATCCCCACCGCCACAAAATATACATGCAGGTTCATATTTCCGCAAAATAATGCGATCATTTTCAGTGAAAATTTCAAGACCATCTTTCTCTTCAATACTAAAGTTACGCCGTAATTCGATAGGGATAACTACCCGGCCTAACTCATCAACCCGTCTTACAATTCCAGTTGACTTCATTGTTTACGCTCTCTTTCGACATTTTTTTATCATATTCCACAAATAAATACTACCAAACAAAACAATAATTGTCAAATGTATTGTTTTCTTACAACAAATTATTTTATTGAAGTTATTTATAATAATACAGCCAAGCAAATAAATTCACTTATTTTCGTATTAGTTTTGCCTATTAATTTTACTTAACAATGCTCCATTTATCAATTAATCCACCGTTCTGTCGATAGGCCGTAACTGTTAATATATTATCATTTACTTCCACTGTAAGATAATTCGGTTCATCTAGGGGATTGTAAAAAAAATCGTCCCATTCTTTCGCTATTGAGGTTGAATAGGTTTTACTGCCACTCCGTCCCGTTGCTACATAGATAGTGCCCTTTGTTGGATTTTCGACTGCCATCCCATTATACATTGGATAAGTATGCGCATATACATGGTCATGGGCAGTAAAAACAAGATCGGCATGATATTTTTCAATAATGGGGGCAAACCCCGTCCGAATTGTCGGGTTGCCATTGGGTTTATTGTTATATGGAGCCTTGTGGACAAAGACCAGCTTCCACTTTTCCCCGGCAGTTGCCAAATCTTCTTCCAACCAGTGTTTTTGTTTTTCCAGCATATCCGGTACAAAGCGTCCTTCTTCGTCAATTTGGGTATCCAGCATGACGAAATGCACATCAGCATAATTAAACGAATATACCTGCCCTTTAAGTCCCTCAGGCCCATTCATCGGCAATTTGAACTGATCGGTAAACAACGTCGGCATAGCAAGCCGTCTCTCTGGGGCATAAGTTTCATGATTGCCAACAACTGGCATACAAGGGATATTCTCCAACACGCCCTGAGTTGCATTAAACCAGGCATCCCACTGACTATAGTCCTGTCCCATATCAATCAAGTCACCCATATTTATAAAAAACGCAGTGTCCAGGTTTGCCTGATACGCGTTATGTAAAGTCGTGCGCCACGTATCATAGTTTATACTTTGAGAATCACCAAACACCAAGAATTTAAACTCCCCTCCGGTCACCGGAGCAGTCGCAAAATGCGCCTGTTGACTCCAGGTACCAGGAATACCTATCCGATAAGCATATCTGGTACCTGGCTTAAGTCCGGTAATCGTAGCGGTATGAACATTGAACTCTCCCTTATTACTGACAACCGTTTTCACTTGTGCCGCTAAATTTATTTGCTCGCCCAAATGACCAGGTCTTACCTCCCAATATTGCACTTGACCATCCTGAGTATTAGCATCGGTCTGCCAAGTAATGGTTTGAGTGGTCCGGGCATCGCCCGTCCAGGTTAATATAATATGGCTTGGTACATCCTTGGCCGCTACTGGCATCGTCGAGGCAATTGTTGCTAAGGAAACGGTTAAAACTCCGACAATTAAAATAAACACAAATAAATTGTTCAGTACCTTTTTTTTAATTAACATACGCTTTCCCTCCCACGATCTAACTCCGCTCATAATCGAACCCATTCGCAACCATTATACCAAATTTACAGTCAATACTGCACAACTAAGTACATACCAAAAGCGACCAATCCCGCTTTGAAGTCACGAGGCCTCAACCGGGATTGGTCGCTTTTTTTGATTAAGCCATAGCGGCTCAGCTAACTTTAAATTTTGTAGTTAGTACCAATCATCATCCAGATGCCAGGATCGGGATAGAACAGTTCTTCTTCATAATGTTTATTGAAAATATTATATACTGTAATATACCAATCCTGTTTTTCGCTAACCTGACGGCTTATTTTTAAGTCGATCAGATTATAACTGGGCAATTTAGAATACACCACGCTTGTCGAGCGCGTATCAGAGCCAGTGCTGTCACCGGTATACCGGCGACCAACCCAGTGACCGGTAAGGTCAAAATTATACCCTTTACTTGCCTGGTAACTAAGGCCGTAATTAACATGGTTCCGCGGTGTGTATGTAAGGGTGGTCACCGTGCCACTATAATCGGCGCTGGCAGTATCCAGGTATGTATAGTTAACATAGCCTTTTACATTAGTAGAAAACTGTTTATCAAATTCAAGTTCTATACCTTTGATCTTGGCCCAGTCTAAGTTATAGTAATATTTTTTAAGCCGATCAATTTTATCAACAATATCATTCTTGAAGATTGCAAAGTCGCCGGTTAAGGTATCATTAAATTCGTGTTTCCAGCCTATTTCATAGTTCTTAGATTTTTCCGGTTTTAAGTCTGGATTGCCATAGGTAGTAGTATACAATGCTTCAGCACTCGGAAAGCTATAGGTCTGGCCATAAGCCGTCCGCAAAGTGTTTTTAGCATCAAGCTGGTAAAGCACATTTACCGTCGGATTGGTCGCCGAATCTTTTGTAGTTGTATTATCAGTATTAATTACTTCATTTTTATCATGCCGCACGCCTAAAATAAAGGTTGTCCGTTCATTAGCTTGAATGGTATCTTGCAAATAATATCCATACCGTTTGTTTTTATAATCCAGCCAATAATAATCGTCAGGGTTATAATCGTCATCCGAATCTGATTTTTTCCAGTCAATATCATTATAAAGGGTTCCAAAAGTTAGCAAATGGCGATCATTTAGTTTCCAATTAGCTGATAGTTCAACGCCGGTAAGCGTACTATCCCAATAGCTGGCATTCCACCGTGTAGTACTATATCCGTATTTAGAAGCTAAAGTCGCACTGGTATATTCTGTCCCGTTCGCCCACAACCCGTTGTTCTCCGTAAACCGATATACTTTAACATCATAATCCAGCTTGCTGTTGACTTTTTTAGTATAATCCAACGATAAATTACTTCTTTCCCAATCTCGATACTGCCAATTATTTAACCCCGGCCAAAACCCGGTTGTGGAAGTAACAACCTTGCCAGTGACCGGATCAATTGCATTCTGGCAGTCTTTATCAGTGGTCGAATAGCCCCCCGTAAAGGTAAGGACAGCGTCATTGTCAAAAGTCCAGTTCAGTTTAGTATTAACATTTTTTGTATCCCGGTGAACGCTCCGATAGCCGTCAGTGCGTTCAGAGCCGACATCAAAAAAGTAGTTAAACTTTTTATCGCCGCCGCCATAAGAGACCGCACCGTTTAATGAACCCCACGTCCCGGCTGCCAGTGAAACATTGCCGCCTTGATAATCGCTGCCATTCTTCGTGGTAATTAATATTACTCCGCCTTTAGCATCAGTCCCGTAAATAACCGGTGCCGGGCCTTTGATTACCTCGATCTTAGCAATATTATCTACTGGAATAATCGATGCATCAACAGCCGATGAACTAGTCATCTTAGCTAGCGGATTTACTAATACTCCATCAACATATATTTTGACATCTGTACTGGTAACACCGCGAATATCCACCGCGACATTCCCCTTTTTCCCTTGGTGCAAGTTCAACCCCGGAACATCCGCCAAAGCTTCCGCCAAATTACGCGCGCCCTTAGCGGCAATGTCCTTATCTGTAATAACACTGGTAGTAACTAGGTATTTTTCCAACGGGACGGCGCTGACAACCGCTTCTCCCAAATTAACCGTTTCTGAATCCTCAGCCTCGCTTTGCTGAGCTCCAACTAAACTCGGCAACATTAGCAATACGCAATTGACTAGCGCCAAATTAGCAATGATTTTTTTACGCATGTTATCCCTCCATGACAATATTAATATTTTTTCCGGGCTTCGCCCGGCCTTACGCCATCAGTGGCACACAAATCTTCATAAGCTTCGAATCACCAGCGTCAATTTCCACTACTTTGACTGTCGTAGCATAGAGGTCGCTCAGCCGCTCGTCAGTAACCACATCCTCAGGACGGCCAACAGCAGTGATTTTACCATTTTTCATGATCAAGACTTTATTACATAGTAAAAAGGCATGATTGGGAAAGTGCGAGGTCATAATGATTGAATAGCCTTGGCTGGCAAGCCGATCAATAACCTTTAAAATACGTACCTGATTACCATAATCCAGGCTTGCGGTTGGCTCATCCATAATCAGCAAGTCCGCCTGTTGCACCAAGGCCCGAGCTATTAACGTTAGCTGACGTTCCCCCCCACTAATTTGACTAAACAAAGAGTCCGCCAAATGAGGTATGCCCAGTTCCACCAGGGCTTCGGCGGCAATAGCCAAATCTTGCTCCGAAGGGGCTGCCATAATCCCAATATGCGGTGTACGGCCCATAACCACCATATCCATGACACTATGCGGAAACACCGTTGCCGTCGCCTGTGGGACATACGCCATTGCCCGAGCCATTTCTTTGGCTGATATCTCCTTAATCGAGCGGCCTTGAACCTTAATCATGCCTGATCTGACTTTAGAGATCCCCAGCATACATCTTAATAAACTTGTTTTCCCGGCACCGTTAGGGCCGAGGAGACAGACAACATCCCCCTTGTCCACAGTAAATGAGATGTCGCTAAGTAAATCATCAGCCACCGCATAACCAAAGCTGATATTTTCTATCGTTAGCACTGTGTTTTCGCCGCCCCCTAACCACCATATGTGCTTATTAGAAAACCACGCCTATTATTAAGAGGTTACTTATCATTTCAACTTAAAAACTATACTCCTTATGATCCAACGAGCTACAGGCTGTCCATTACGGTATGCCGGGGTAAATTGCCATTGATAGGCTTTGTTTATAGTTGCACGGTCCAGGACATCATACCCTGAACTTTTGGCAAGCCTAACCTCTTCCACTTCGCCTGAAGGCGTAACCAGAACCTTTACCGCCACCGTACCCTGCCATCTATTTAATCTTGCTTCGGCCGGAAATTCAGGCGATGGCGTAGATATCGCCTGCGGCAAACTAGTAACCCCGCCATCACTATCTGAATATCCGCCACCTCCGCCACGGGCATTGCCGGATGAACCGCCACCTGATCCAGACTGACCGGTGCCATTAGCCCCAGCAAGTGATACCGCAATTTGATTATCATCGCCGTCATCGGCTGCGCTTATTGCCGGAGATGCAACAACCACCGCGGCTACAGCAGCAGCCGGTTTAGTTTCATCACGCCACGGGCTTACCTTTGCCTGTGGCAACGGACTGGCGCTAAACGCCGGCGAGCTATCCTGGGCAGCTATAAGCGCTTCTGATTCAAGCAGTTCTGGTTGCTCAAGTTCGATCTCAATCGTTTGATTACTTACATTCTCAACTATTGATTCATCCGGGACCAATATACTATGTCCGGCCAGGACTAAACCTGTCGCATGCAGAGTCGCAGCCAGGACAAACGCACCCCACCATGTGCTTACTCGCATATTATTGCCGCCCCTTTTCCTCAACGGCTATAGCCATCTTAGTCACTCCGGCTTTATGAATTTCATCCATAACTGCTACGACCATTCCATGGCTGGCTTCTTTATCGGCCCGGATAGAAACACTGTTCGCCAACCTTCCTTCCGAACTTAGCGCGGCCTTCATTTCCCCCTTTCCGACAAGCTTGCCATCCACCGCAACTCGCCCATCTTTAGCAATCAAAACTTCTACCGTTGTTTTATCCTGCCGTTCAACCGAAGCCTGCGGCAAATTTATCTCAAAGCCAGGATAAATACTAACAAAGGCGGTAGTCATCATAAAGAAAATTACCAACAGCATCATGACATCAACCATCGGCGTCATATCCACATGCACACCGATAGCCCGGCCAGACGATCTACGCCCCCTCACCTACCTCCTCCAGCTAAGATCGCAGCAAATTGTTTAGCCCGGTTTTCCAGAACTCGTACTCGCCGCTCAGCCCAATTGCGATAATGATTATGGCAGACAATACAAAAGATTGTAACCAATAGTCCCGCCGCCGTATTATATAACGCTTCAGAAATCCCCTCAGCTAACATTTGCGGATTACCGGCTCCACTGAGTGCCGCAGCGTGAAAAGTCTTAATCATACCAAACACGGTGCCCAACAATCCCAATAGCGGAGCAATTGTCGCAATTGTCGCCAAAATATAAAGATATTTATCCAACCGTAAACTCTCACTTTCTAAAACAAGTTCACCGGCAGCCTCCTGTTCCGCTGCCGTTCCCCGGCGCAATTCATACATCGCCGACCACAACCTGGCTAACGTACTGTTTCCATCAGCAACAATACTTGATGTTTCACCATCAATGGCTTTTTTTAGTTTCGGCGTGTAATCAGCATCTTCACGCTCGACCGAGCGATAAAACCACCACCGCTGGATGACAATCGTCATCGCGATTAATGAGCAAACCAGGATTACGCCAAGCACAATACCACCCTTGATTACGGTCTCGTACATTCCCGCCATCTCCTCCAAAAGTTACTGCAAAGCATCATTCGCCGCTAACCACCTGACTATACCCAGCCTTTTTTGGCCCGCGCTAAAAGAAAAACAAAAACCGGTGCCCCAATAAGTGAGGTAAGAATACCGACTTGTATTTCCAAAGAAGCAACGCTCCGGCTTAAATTATCCATAAGCACCATAAATGTTCCCCCTAACAGCAGTGATGCCGAAAGTACCGTAACAAAATTAGCACCAAACAGCATCCTCGCCATATGAGGGATGAGTAACCCCACCCACTGGATAATACCGCCAATACTGGTGGCCGCCGCCGCCAACAAGGTCGCACAAGCCAAAACCGCCAACCTAGTTCGCTTAACATTGACCCCCAAGGTGTGCGCTTCTTCTTCACCGATACTAAGAACATTTATTTGCCAACGCATCGAGTACAACACCACCAGGGAAATAATTATCGGCACCAGTGACCAGACTACATCCCGTTCAGTGACCTTGGACAGACCACCCATCAGCCAAAAACTGATTTCCGGCAGCGTGTTCATTGGATCAGCCAAATATTTCAACACCGAAACCAACGCCTGGAAAAATGCCGAAACAACAATCCCAGCAAGCACTAAGGACAGTATAGAGCTTTTGCCAAAATAGGAACTAATTAAAATAGCACAGATTACAGCCACCAAAGCGAAGATAAAAGCCGAAGCTTCGACCCATATCCATGAAAGGTGCAGAATCATCCCTAGTACTGCTCCAAAGCCCGCTCCCCAGGATGCCCCCAAGATCGACGGCGATACTAAGGGATTACGGAATAAATTCTGGTAGGCCGCTCCAGAAACAGATAATGCCCCTCCAACCAATAAGGCCGCCGCAATCCTTGGCAACCGGATTTTCATGACCACCGTTTCCATAGTGTCTGTCCAAATTTGCGGCAAAGAAATTACTTTCGATACTAGAATAGTCACAACCACATCCGGCGAAACCGGATAGCGGCCAATTAAAAACGATCCAAAAAACGCTACTACCAGCACTGCCAACAAAGCTAGTACTTTTAGCGAAGTCCGTCTATTTTTCATATGTATTACCTCCGAACGTTGCAGCAATCAGTTAGCTATCTTTACCCCTCTTTACGCGCAATAATTGTTGCAAAAGTACCGAATATATTAAACACCTTCGCCCCACGGAAGCCATGCTCCGCTAAAAATCCCCGCCATTGCTTAGTAGTAAACAGTTCTTTTCCCCCACGCACTTGCCAGAACAGATTATTAAACGCATTTTCCAGATTGTTCGGGGCATCGGCAACACGGGTTTTAACAATAATTTTGCCATCAGAATTCAATGCGGTATAAACCTTATTTAAAACAATATCCCGCTTGCTGCTGTGCAAGATATTGGCGCACAACACCGCATCATACCCCTGGCCAATCTCATCGGTCATGAAATTGCCGCCAATAAACCCAACCTGACCTTCTACTTCAGATTGTTTAGCAAACGCTCGGGCCAACTCCACAATATGCGGCAGGTCAAATACCGTAGCTTTTAGTTCAGGATATTTTTGCACCAAAGCAATACTGTAATAGCCATGCCCGCCGCCTAAATCCAAGAACGTCCGTGCATTGTCTAATGAACAGGCCTCCACCACACTCTGAATCGATCCCATCAGTCCAAGCACCCCCAGCTGGCGTAGGCGTTCTTGGCTCCACTCCGGCTCTGGTGGCTTGTCACCATTTTTCCCTTTCAGGCGCTTGGCCAGTAATCCGCCAAACAAGTCTCCCGCTAAAGCAGTAAATTCATGTCCCAAATACAAACAGCTATCTTTCGTTAAATAAGCCTCAGCCATCGGTGTATCAAAAAAGCGCCCATCCTCTTCCGCAAGACACCCCAATTCAACCAGTGCCTTCAAAAGATAATATGTTACCTGGGGATCAAATTTCAGCAACTCAGCCACTTCAGCATATGATCGGGCAGTTTTTAATTGTTCAAAAATGCCAAATTTCAGGGCCTGGCTAATACTCTCATGCAACATACGATTCATCGATAAGGCTGATAATGGTGTTGGATCATCAGCAAGTGGTAAATACAATGGATGTAGAAAATGATTCATAGTTTCCTCCATTACCTATTAGCAGTCACTGCGCATTGAATACAAGAAATTTTACCATCACGCAATCGCGTCCATGGTTCCATCACTTGTTCGCCGCAATACGCACAACAGGGCGAGTTATAAATGGTTTCTTTTTCAGGTAAAACACTTGCTACCGTTTCTACTTTTAGCAAAGCTGCATCCGGCATCGTCAGAATTTCCTGGATCCGGTTCTCCCGTTCTTTTTTGAACATCCGGTACTCAACATCCGATGCCTTACCGCTCATGACTTTCTTAGTTAAAGCATCGCTTTCGGCAGAATATTCGTGAGGCAATTGCACCACCCGTACCGCGAGACCTTTCTTGCGGCAGCCTACCGTAAACGCTTGTTTGCCAGTAACATTCATATGCAACTTTCCCTTACCCATCGTACAGCCGAGAACAATTTGGAATGGATCAATCGTACATCGGTCGCTTTCCGCGATTGTCACCAAATCACCATCTTCCGGATTTTCATACCCTAGCGCCATCAAGGCGGCCTTAGCCAAACGATAGCCAATTGCCAGACCTGGACAAACATGTCCATGAAATTCTACAACTTTCTGCCAATCCGGCTGTTGTTCAATCCCCATTTTTTCAACCTCCAATATCCTTCTATTTATTTTAGCGATGAATTACGCCTAAGCACCCTTGATTAGACAAGTTCCTGGCAAAACACTCAATCGCAATATCTGTTCCGGTAACGGTATGCATAAACATACTCCGGTTTCCCACCGCAACACTTTTGCCACCAAACCTTTCGCCAATTGTCCCGCTGGGAATAGCCGTAAAGTAGCCCGAGAAAGGATATTCTTTATTTTCATCATACTCACTTAACGAGCGATTTCCTGGCGGATAAGCAAATACCTGATGTCTACCGGTGCTTATTGTCAAATACTGAGTCTCGCCATTCTCATAGGCATACCATCCCTTCCCATTTGAGCAAACAGCGTACGGCAGGCGAAAGTCCCGCAAGCCAACTCCTTCGACAAAAATCATGGCAACTTTTTTATCCCGCAGTATCTCATCAACTCGACCGCTGATGTCCACAATTGACTTTACGCCATTGATCGGCCCAGCTATCGGAATAGAGTAATTATTTGCCGACATCATAAGCGGCTGCCGAAGCAGCGTCGACCGGAAACAATACTCTTCATGGGCTATCGCGAGATAGTCCGGCAGTTGGTCAGCGACAACCGGTTCACCGCTAAATAACTCTATGAAATTTTTTTTGCTTACTACCTTTTCAATCCCGGCATGACTCTCTAAAAATCGCCAATCAGCTGGACTTACATCATATAGTCCAGCATATCTGGTTAACCAATGACTGGTTATCCCTATCCCCTCCAAATTACTTAAATCAATATACTCTTTTACTTCCACTAAGTCACCGGTTCCAACAACTACCGGCACAAACCCCGATTCTTTACTGAACCGTTCCACCTCGGCAAATACTTCGTCAATTAACGCTTGCCGCACGGCTTCATCCGGACATTCAAACCGAAATCGGTAGTATTGCTGAGCATAGGTCAAAAATACAAGATTGGGCTCATACCGGTTAACTAAATCCAAAGCAGTATCCGTTACCCATTTATTCCCCCTCGGATCAAGATCACCGGGATAGGGATGTTTCTCAAGTACTGACTTTACCATCTGGATGTTCGGCAAATTATCCGTTCGCTTGCCCCCGGTCCGAAGATCAAAAATATTTTGCCATTCTCTTGCATCAATGATTGCTATACTCATACTGCTCCCTCCTTCGAATTCCACGCCATTCGTTTGCCATGAATATGGATAATATAGCCACAGTCCGGGCAGGCATTGCCCTGGCAGTTATAACTTTCTAACTTGTCACCACCGCACCCCAGACTAAATCGTTTAATAACAATTGCCCCGCACTTCGGGCAGCTAGTATTAACCCAATCCGAGCCAACAAAATTATGAAAGTAAACATACGGCAATAACCGGCGGCTTTCATCTAAAGACGCATTAATATGCTCAATGTTTGGGTACTCCACTTCCTTCATTTTATATTCCGGCAATAGCCGAAACACATGCCAGGGAATATTCTTATCAACTCCCGCCAAAAACTTAGCCATTTCATCAATTTCCCCATCATTGCCCCCTTGGATAACAGGAGTCGTTATTTCAACGTGCACACTTTTAGCTAATTGTTCGATATTCTGTAAAATCGGTCTACTCTCAGTTACCCCCAAATATTCTCGACAAAACTCCGATGACAGCCCCTTAAGACTGATATTGACAAAGGAAAAAATTTTCGCTAGCAATTCTGTTCCATACTCAGTGGTATAAGCATTAGTAAGACATCCCATCGGCAACCCGGCCCGTTTTGCTACCCGTGAAACCTCCAATAGCGACGGCAACGATACCGCTGGTTCATTTACATTGAACACAATATTATGACAGCCTCGTTTAACCGCCATTTTTACCAGTTCCTCCGGGGCAAATTCGAACATTTTTTCTTGCACTTTAGCCGGATCTTCCCTGGCAATAAAGGAATTGACGCAATAACGGCATTCCATATTACAGCCAGCCGTACCAATCGCCATGCTCCGGCTGCCAGGATAAGCATGATAAAACGGCACTGATTCGATCCGCATGATTGAGTATGTGCACCATTTATTCGGAAAACGTTCTTGTATTGCCCCGTCAGCTTCATAGTACATGCGGCACACCCCATATTTACCGTTTTCCAATTCACAGCGCCATTCACAATAATTGCATTTCATGCTATCCCTTCTTTCATCTATATTAAAATTATTGGTTCACACTGGCTCGATTTGCCAACTGGTCTACTTCCTGGTCCGACAATTGGTAGTGATAAAAAAGCGAATAAAACCGTTTTACTTCCGCACGAAAATCAAACGGATAGATATCCGGATATAATACATTAGCTACCCATCTTATTCCGATAAGCCGGTTGACCGCTGGCGGACGATCAAACCAATTAAACGGTGCTGTCGGAATTTCATATACCCGCCGGTCGCGAACGGCCCGAATATCCCGCCATTCCTGGTTACTTATGATCTGCGGAAAGCTGCTCGATTCGCCATCACGGAAATACCCAATCAAAACAACTTCCGGATTCCAGTTCATTACCTGTTCCAATGACACCGGACTGCGACCAATTTTTCCGCTAGCTGGCAAATCAGAATCGGCAACATTAACCCCGCCGACAAATTCGATAATCTCGGCATGCCAGGAACCACGCGGTTCAGTTTCCAGCCCACCACGTCCCTCGGCATAATAAACCCCTATCGGCTTACGTTCCGCTACCAACGGTTTTTTCGCTTGCACCATCGCAAAAGTTTCTCGGCAATATTGAGCCAGTTCAGCCGTTTGGGCTTCACGATCCAATGCCTTACCGGCAACCAAAAACGCTTGCTCCATTTTTGGTAAATCCTTGTCCAACATTATTACCGGTATTTGGGTCAGTTGTTCCATATCATCCGCAAATTTTTTATTCACTTCCGTTATATCCGTCATCAACAAAATTGCATCAGGTTTAGTCTTGATGATTTCCTCTATATTACCGGTAGAACCCCGGTCAATCCAGCTAACCACTGGCAAATCCCGGTATTTAGGCAAAATAAACCGTACTTCATCCGAAGCCATATGGTAGCTCCATCCAGCCAGCAGTTCAGGATCAATGGTATACAGCATAATGGCTTCCACCGGGCTGACCGGATAAACTTTTTTAAGCTGCTGCGGCAATAATACTGTACGTCCCGCCATATCGGTTATAACCCGACTACCAGCCGCTTCCTGACTGGTATTGCTGATACTCGCCGTCTTGTCTCCACATCCGCTTAAGAAAATTAGCAAAATACTAACAACCACAAATACCAATACTCTTGTCTTATTCATCTTCCCCTCCAAAAAAAAATCCTAATCGATGTAATTTGCATCAATTAGGTTACAGCCATCACAACGTTTTCCTTAGTTTAACATTGTTTCCTTTAGTTTATATATTTTCCATTTACAGTATATAATTTACTATATTTTCAAATAAAAATCAATATGAATAAGCATTTTAATTTGTTTATGTTAGTTTATATTAGTTTATGTTCTTTGTTAAAACCAGCAAATACTAATTCGCCGTAAAAATAAATGCTCCAGCCACGATTGGCTGGAGCATTTATTTTTACGGCATTTAACATATAAGTAACAATATTGTTATTGCATTTTACGACAACGGCGGTTTAGCTACAATCCACTGCTGTTGCTGCTGACCCAGCGGAAGCATATGCGCATCAAACCACATATAATAGAATTTTTCTACCGGATTTACAATATAACCATCCTGATAATGATCTCCTGTATCATACGAATCTGCCATAATCAGAACATCATCCGCGATTGTATCTGTTCCCATCGTATCATAGCCAATAATAACTCGCCAGTGCCCACCCCAATCAATATTTTCAACTATTATCGGAGTATTATTTTTCAAATTTGCTATTACAAAACTTTTAAAATCTTGCTCAGTTGCAAACGAAGCGCCATTTTTATTTGCCGCGGTTAAGCTGGAATTAACCTCCCAGCCAATCATCTTAAAAAACTTTACCATCCCTTTAGTATCGGTACCTGTTCCTGGTTTCGTCCCCATTATTTTAGCGATTTTCAGTTCATCCCAGCTAGTATTACCATAATGGTTCAACACCGTTAACGCCGCCGCCGGACCACAAGTTATCTCGGTAGTTTGTTGATAAGTCTTATAGTTGGACAAAATCGTTAATGTACCACTTGACTTTAAATTATAATAATCCTGAGAACAATAGTACGGCGATTTGTCGACATTGCCAATTCCGCTATATGAAGAAGCCCCCTCATTATTAGTGACATAACCGGCAGGATAAAGAATGACATGGCTTTCCTCTGCATTGCTTACAGTCCCTGTATCAGCGGCCAAAGCCACCGTGTTAGTGCCAGCGCCAATTCCCCAAAAACCACAAACCAATAATAAATAAATCATTTTCTTGCCACGATAAATCAAGTTCATCCGTCAAATTCCTCCTCATATTAGCTTAGTATATTTTTGCATATCTAACCTTGTAGCGTTTTCAAATTGAACTATGTACCTCTGAATCACTACGACCTTTTCTAATTCGTCCAACAACCGTGAGAACATCCGCAACGTCATTTCAATAGTTTTAGGGGAAGCCATATCTACTCTGACTTGCTTAAGAAGGATCAGCGAATAATCTGAGCCGCCACTTTTGCTGTACCTATATTATGTTTTTCGAGCAAAATACTACAAAATCCTTTTGTTTTTTTCATTATAATCGTTTGAAAACCACCCGCAAAACATTTTCCAAAAATTCCATTTTATGCCTACCATCCAATTCTTCAACCTCCTCTATCCTCCGGCAAATCAAGATTCTTCACTTATTGTGAAACTAGGTGAATATAATGTGTAATTATCTCAATATCATCGCAAAATATGATGTAATGCTTTAATGCTAAACCACCTTTACATGTACTAATTGGGGGTATTGGTCAATAATACAAAATAGATTAAAACACTTGCAGTTATTTGATAGCTTGCTTCCCAAAGGAGGGCGTCTACTTGGCTACTTCTTATAGTAAAAAGGTATTAATTATTGATAGTTCTAAAATAATTCGTCTTCAGATAAAAAGCATACTAGAAAAGAACGGGTTCCACGTGCTAGAACTTATAGATGCCGAGAAATATTTTCAAGATCTTTGGAAATATAAAGATGTCGGACTTATCATATTGGACATAAATTTACCTAGTGCTAACGGGGTTGATGTATTAGCTAGAATGAGAAAAATTAAAGCTAGTTTTTTGCCGCCAATTTTAATTCTTTCGGGAGATTTGGATAAAATTGTTATAACGAAAACAATAAAGCTAGGCGCCAAAGATTATATACTAAAGCCATTTAATGATAACGATCTACTACAAAAGGTCCAACAGCATTGTGTTGATGTAAAAGAAATTTTGAAAAACAATATTGAAACTATGCCAAAACAACTTTGGGGTATATGTTTTACTGTAAATCCTAAATTTATGAGTTTCGGCACAGCAGTTATTCATGGTAATAGTATCGCAGGTAGTTCTTCGGTATTTTATTTCATAGGTCACTGCGATATTTCTTCAAACCCAGCCTCCGCCGTATTGGATGTAACTAAATTTGCACCGGGAAAATCAATATTAAAGCTAAATAACTTTACATTAATTTTGTCAGGCACTTTAATTAATGATGAGCTTTCTCTAACCGGCTATGTAAAAGATTTTCCTGAAAAAAAAATAATCAGTCGTCTGAAAAAATTAGCCGAATTTTAGTTTCGTTTAATCCCGTTTAATCAAACTAATCCCACCCATAAGATTGCCCCCCAAAAAACAAAAAGGCCAAAGCTACCTATATCAGGTAACTCCGGCCTTCATTTTTCTGATCGGTCCATCAATTTGCTTTATGCTACTATGATGCTTTATAGTTGTCTAGTGCTTCAATTTATCCATGAATATAAATTGAATTTTCAACCTACATTTATACCATTCGCTCTACTTTTTTCTCTGTGGCAGGAATAATACCAGCAATTAAGACAGCTAGAACAACCGGAATTACAGCTAAGAGAAGTGCGCTTCGCAACCCGATACTATCAGCCACAGCACCGGTAAGGGCGGTTCCTACGCCACCCAAGCCGAAACTTAATCCTAACATCATTCCAGAGGCCATTGCCGCATTACCAGGAATAATATCCTGAGCCCACACAATCGACGAAGGCACTATTCCTTGCAGAGCAGCACCGCTTATAGCTAACATCACCCAGGAAAGCATAGTTATTTCGCGATTATAAATAAAGATAACCAGCGCTGGAATTGATATCGTCAATAAACTAATCACGCACGTTTTTCGTCCTAATTTATCGTTGAGCCAGCCACCGAAAAATCCGCCGAACGCACCGCTAATAAGAAATACCGTCAGCATCGTGCCAGCTATCGTCGGTGAATATCCCTCCTTGGTCAGCCAAAGAGGCATAAAGTTTGGCAGTGCCGTCTGAATCCAGGCCCGCATCGCCATGACAGCATTAAGTTTAAGCAAACTTACGGATTTATACCACGCCATAGTCTCAACTGTTTTAGTGTCAGCAACGACATTAATCCGGTGCATCCCCATAAAATAGTAACACAACGTAAGTAAAACCGCCGGAAGAACCAGCCACGGCAAACTATAAATGCTGAAATTCACAAGAAATAGTACAACTACCGCCGGAGCGATTGCAAACCCGAAGTTACCACCGGCAATAAACAACGACATTAAAAAGCCCTTGGTGTTGGCCGGAGTAACACGATTTGTTAAGCTTGTTCCCAATGGATGGAAAATCGATGATCCCAGACCAGCCAGCGTAACTATCAACGCCAGGGCTAGAAAATTCGGGGCATAGCCGACCAGACACATAAACAAAGCACCGATCGGCAATGTAATGAGAATAAGCCAACTATGACCATATTTATCAATGATGTAGCCGCACAATGGTTGCAAAATACTAGAGGAAAAGGAATACAACAGCACCAATACCCCCGCCGCAGTCAGAGACATTTCTAAGTTGACGGTCAGAAGTGGCAACAATGCTGGTAAAAAGTTATTATAGAAGTCATTGACGAAGTGACCGGCGGTTAATAAAAAAACCGAAAACAGCGTTTTTTTCGGGACGTACAATAATAAGTCTCCTTTATTCCTAGTAACTATCCGTTTCAGGTATTATCTATTTGGCTGTCCGTCAGATTTTTGTTGATTCGAAGAATTTTGTTGTTCCGGTACCATTTGTTTTTGCTGTTCATCCTTGTTAGTGGATGAATTTTGTTTTTGCGGTCCGGATTCAACACTTTGTTTTGGTTGCTCCTGAGTTGCCGGTTCTACAGTTTGTTTTTGACTATTATCCGTTTGAGGCTTATTGGGAGCTTGCTGCTGTTGCGCCGGTTTATTGTCTTGTTGTGACGGCTTAGGCGAATCACCGACGGAACCGCATCCAGAAAACATCAGAGTGATACTCACCAAGGCCAACGTTACTAAAAACTTATTCACTGCAATTCCTCCAAGATGTATGTATTATTATCGAACTTCTTCTTATTTTATCAAACAATGATCCAATTCACAATCTCTAAAGAATTTATCAGTACAGATTATATTGTCGTTAGCTTTAATTCTAGGTATAAAGATAAATACATACAAAAAAACAAAACAAGTAATCAATAAGAAAGTTACTTGTTTTGCTTATACCCATGGCGTTTACACCTTACCAGAAGTTAATATCGTCCAACACGCCAGTTATTGCGATACCTTAACTCGACTACAGTGACACACTCAGAAAAATTATTCAATTAACTAGCCGCCCATATACACGAACTTCAAGCTACACTAAAAACGTGTAACTAACAAGCACTAAAATTAAAGATGTAATGATACTCTGCATTAGTAATCCCCAAACTTCTTTTCCTGAAACCCACATTCTCAACTCCCACCTTCCAATAGCTATATTTGCATTTAAAGCCGAAATATAAAAAAGCAACTTTCCCCTCTCTTGAGGCAAGTTGCTACTTCGTTGTAACTTCTATTAAACACAAGAACTTTATAATTAATAATACCCTAAAACTAAAAGCATGTCAATACAACTTACCTATTTTAAAAATAAATTATAAAATGAATAACTGTTAATACCACATAACTTAGCAAGGCGGCGAAGAAAACGCTTGACTAGCGAACCTTTTCCCCTTGTTTAATCACCAACAACTTACGCAAGAGGTCAGCCGGTGTAACATTATCTGCCGGAAAATCCAGAAATATCTCCAATCCGCCGGCTTGTAAAATTCTGGTTACCGCCTCTGAACAATCTACCGTTTTTTCTCCGTCACCGGGCACAGTAACCCCCAAAAGGTCATGCAGACCTCCGTCGATGCATGCCCTCCAGCCATAAGGCGTTCCTAATAGCTTCTCAGCCTCTTTTTCTGCAGCTTCTATATCAGGTAAGTCCACTGATAAAATTGTCGTTTTGAATCCGTCATAGGCAGTTAGTGGTGACTTCACAAAACCATTATCAAGCGCTTCCAATATTCCGCCCAGCATAATAATACCAGTGTGGCTTGGGTCTTCCCCCGGACCTTCGGCCCAATCAATAATTTTACCAAACTCAGAAACTGGATACGAAAACAAGACTTTCACATCCATATGCTCTCCCCCTAACTTTTAATTTAAGGAATCACCGTTACCTTCCACCAGACAGAAACCAAGGCCCGGTCACATGACCGGGCCTTACAGCTTACTTATGATTGACTTGAGTTTCATTTGCCAAAACTTTTTCTAAGTATTCTTCGATTTTATCTGTCAAAGTACTGACCAAGGTTGAAATAACAATGCTTTTAATTGTTACCAAGAACACTTTTTCCATGTTATCCCGAATCTTAACCCATAACGAAGAAGTCGTGTCAATCTCATCCTCAAGTTCAGCAATCACCTTCTCAACCGCCTCCGTTGATGCATCTGTAATTAGATCACCTAACTCGCTCAGTACAGCGGTTATTACCGTCGTTACCGCACTAGCCGCAGTGGCAATCAGCACAATAGTTCCGGTTACCGCAGCACCGGCTTCAACGGTAATCTCAACCGAGTTAGCGGTATAGCCGTCCAGAGTTGCTGTAAAAGTCTGAGTCCCAGCCGCTAAGCCGTTAAAGGAAGCATTGCCGTCATCACCAGTAATAGCCGTAATAGTCACATTTTCAATTGTTACACTTACATCGGCCCCAACTAATATGGTTTCAGCACTGTTCTGAACGGCGATGCTTACAGCCCCGGTTGTAGTAGATTCGTCGTTAGAAAATTGTTGGAGGTTAAACTTTTGTCTCATAGCAAAACACATCCTTTTTATATTTTTTATTACCCACCACAAGAAACGGGCGATAGTCCTTAAACCCCATGGTACAGCCTTTGCTGCTTCCGCTTCGATTACATTAATAATCGCCACCTTGGCGGCCTCTAGCTCGGCCTGCACCGGCGGCGATTCAGCAAGTTTTAGGAGATATGGCAACAGTTGCTTTTCCACTTCTTCGATATTCATGGCTACTCCTTACTTGTCCAGCAATCGCTGGCATATTTTTCATAATAAGGATATGGCAGATAAAAATAACCCAGGTCGCCCCAGGTTATACCCCAGCTATTTCTGACAATAAGCTGCCGCTTCGCATTATCATAGCCCACAACTAAAACAGCGTGACCGCCAAGATATTCTTCCTTAGTGGTATCCGGCATCGGCACAATTCCGGTGCTGGCAACATCATCAGTTTCAAATGATTCATATACATCAATGCCAATTACCACCGGAAGTCCTTCTGCCAACGCAGCTTTTAACTTGTCCAGCGATGTAATTCGGTGATACTCTTTTATTTTATATTTAGCAGCATCCGCCATCATTTTATCGGTCGACGGATTAGTGAAGGTGGAAATATCATAAGGCCAGTCAGCTTCCGGACACACGCCGGTTTGGTTCAGTACCTTCATCCCATCACGGATTGCCGCACCGCTGTCCTCATTAACCGTGCCTTCCAATAAACGTTCTTCATAATACAAGAACAACCGTGACAAGGCCAACCAATAAGCGTTATTCTTAAGCTGATACTCTCTTAAGCCACTCGCAATGGCATTAGCGGTGCAACTTCCAAGGTTTCCTTGGTCAACTACTGGGCTACATTTTTTCCTGAGATCAATTTTCTCCGGCAGATGTTCAGCCGCCTTAAAACCAGCCGAACAAAAAATATAGTCTCGGAGATCTTGGGTATCTTTTTTGAGCAGATATTTATGCATGATATCACTCTCCTATAAAATTAAAAGCCGTCTGTTTTCATAACAACGGCCTTCTTCCCCATAATAATTAATTTTTCAATGTAAAAGTTTTTTAGATAACCTATCATTATCAATTACTACTAAACACATCCTTTCCTTCAAAACCTATCTCGCTTGCCTCTGCTCATACGTCATTTAATCATTTTTTCCAGAAGGACCACTATAATAGCAGTAACTATACCGCTTGTTCCGGCTGCTTTCCATACTACCATTTCGACTTCTCCCAGCCGCTTAAAAATGTCAACATCATTTTTTTCCAGCTGGCTAATCTGAGCTTTACAACCAGCATGCTCCATACAAGCCTCCTGAGCCAACTCATTCCCCTCCTTTTCATTTTAATCATCCATTAGCCAAATCAACGGCATTGTCATTTGGAAACTAGCTCCGAGCTACCTGACCTTATTTTTAATCATAATAAATATCAGGCTCTGCCAAGCATAAAAAAGCCGCCCTACGCCAGGCGGCAGTTTTTATCATCTCAATTATAGCACCCAAACCCGTATAAAAAGTGTCATCTTTATGTCATCAAATAAGTGACGATACCCTTATTGTTTATCACTACTATCCATAAATCTTACTAACCGAATTAATTGATTTAACTTTTCTTGACTGGAATTAGTTAACATACTTAACTCCTGCAAATGCCTCATCGAGTTTTCAATAATTGATACAGTATTTTTAATATTACCTGTTGATGTACCCAAACTTCTGGTAAAATTATCTACATTCTTTTCAAATATTGCCTTATATTCTTCACTAGATTTTAAGATTACCTGGATATCATCGACATCTTGGCCTAACCTATTCACAGAAGTATTTGTGCCTTGTAAACTATGCTGAGTATTTTCGGCTAGTTTTCTTACTTCATCAGCCACCACGGCAAAACCCCGGCCTTGTTCCCCAGACCTAGCAGCTTCAATCGCAGCATTAAGCGCTAATAAATTAGTCTGAGAAGCTATCCCAATAAGAATCTCAATGACCGCCTTAATATCATTACTGCTATTTACTAAATCAATAACTTTTGGAGCAATTTTCTTATTGAAATCTAATAATTTTTCAACTTCACCGGTATGAGTTGTAAACATTTCCGCTAAATGATCATTAGAATGACCGATTTCCTGAAAATACTGATCGATGGCTTTCACTTTGGCAACAATCGAAGGGATAGCCTGTTGTGACTCTTCTAAAAGCTCTATCGCTTGACTATGTAAATCATGAATAATTTCCATCTGATTCAAATGGCGTTTCAAAAAATATTGTTCAAAGCTGCTATAGTGAATAGGAAAATTATTCAAGTACTCATCATAAAAAGTCTCGTTATCCTTTTCGGTAATAGAATAGAAAAATAGCGCCGTCAACGTATCATTAATATTTATACCTAGAAGCTCGCCAAAACTGGAAAAACCAATGGTCGGTATCTCCGAAAATACATTAGTTCCTATAAACTCATCCATGTTAAATAGCCGCCGCATAATACAATCATTTAATATGCCGCCAATCGGTTTAGGCTTAAACCGCGAAAAGGTTTCCCAATCTCCTTGCAAGGCCTTTTTAGCCGATACGCGTTTAACCAGCAAAAGTTTTTCTCCTAAGGATAAGTCACAGTAAAAATACACCTGATCGTTCGCCTCGTTAATATGGTTAATGCTCCGGATAAATATCTCATCGCCCACTTCAATCGCAAAACCGTATGGTTCCATTTTTTTTGTAAGTTCAATCACTGAAGAACATTGAAAATGCTGTTTTAGCGACTCAACAAAACTGACACTTTCAAGTTTATCATTAATAACTTTACTTACCGAACGAAGCATAGGATTAGCATCGGATATCGTAAAACAACTTTCCGCACCTTTTTGAAAAGCTTGGGACTTAAGTATTCCAAACCGATAATTAGTCCTTAATTTAAGGAAGCAAATAATCGCCTGATTTTGGCACATCCTCTTGCCATCATACATATAGGTATCCTTAAAATCTAATTTTCCCGCCGATGATCCTCCGACAAACAAGCATGGGAATTTGCGGCTCTTATAAACTGCTTGCATAAAAAAAGTCTCACTGCTGGACAATCCATCAATAAACGTTAACGCCAATGTATCGTGACTATTAACTTTAAAAGGTATCTTGATCTGATCAAGTCCACTGCGAATTTTTTCAATTCTTTCCTCGACCCCTTGTTGAGATTGACCCGCTTTAATGTCTTCGCTATATAGCGGTACGGAAACAACTTCAACATTACTAAACATCCGCTTAGAAAACGCCTGCAGAACAATTTTCTTTCTATTATCATCGGCAGACTGATACACACTTTCCCGCGAGGTCGCATTACCATCGTTATAAAGCTCTCCAGCGGTGGAAACGAGGACAAGCTTAGTCCCTGCCGGCAACAAACTTTGAACTTTCTGAGCAAGTTGACTAAAATTATTGTCCGGCGAAGCAAACCCCAAAACAAAAGCAACGCCCCCAGCCAAATCACATAACTGGTTCAGATTGGCTTCGTCGATTTTCTCAGCTGATAATTGTACATTCCTTATATCCAATAAATGATTTGTTTTGTCAAGTTCCCCACATTGAGACTGACTTAAGGTTGTCTCATTTCGCTCCACGTTGTCACGATTAAAACATTTAAACAATTATTTTCATCTCCTAAATTTACGACGTCTACAATAAAGTAGTTTTTAAAAAAAATATAAGTCAGATAGCACAAGTGCCATCTGACAATCGCAAGCATTTTTTGTTTTTCCATTCACGACTGATAAGTACAGATGCGCTTTATTAGATGTCCTTTCCTCCCTTGGGAGGTCTTTAGCTTATGATTATCATGTCAAATTTTAAATTAACAGTTAATTAGTCTTTTTCATCTAGAAGATCGGCAATTACTCTTTGAATAGTCTTTAGATCACCTAATTAATGTGTTATTTGCCAATCATAAACAATATTTTTTTCGAGCAGTTACTTCCATAAAAAAACACTCGCAATATTGCGAGTGTTCAAATAAAACAGTTAATTATGATGCTTATCAAGATAAGATTAAGATTAAATATTGAGTTAAGCATTTATTGAGGGGGTAACTTTGCTTCTAAAGCATTATAAACTTCATAAAACGCTTTTGCCAGATCAGCGGCATGGTATTTCAAGAGGTCGCCTGATGGTTCTCCAGGTTGCGAATAACAGACTTTCTTGTCCTGGACTAGGGCCGCGGTCAAGGACGCCGCGATGGATAAGAGATTTTCATGAGTTATCTTTTGCATAAGTCCTCCTTATTTTCCTTTAATTAATTCTTTATTCAATATAACTTATGCAATTCCTGTAAAAAAAAGATAAGTTCAATAAATAACTTAGTTATTGTAAAAGTTTCCTACTTTAGGATTATTTTCACATACTTTCTAGCCTTATAACCCTAAACAAAAAAAGTGTTGAGAAACCTCAGCACTTTTTTTGTTTAGCTAACTAACCGAACCCTCAATCAATTGAAATCCTTCTCAATAATAATCAATTTGTTCCCACCGCCAATAAATATTCGGCCATTCATCTTTTATTTTTTGCGAAGTTCACGGGCCTCTTCCGCCGCCGCAAGTACTTCCGCTAAAGTGCTCCCCACCGAAGCTTGAACCGCCGCGGTAATTGCCCCCTCTACAATAGGAGCATCAGCAATTTGAACTATAATCTGCAAGTTCTCATTCAACAGTTCCAGCGCCAGCTCGGTGCTCATAATCGCACTGCCCAAATCAACCATAATCAGTACCCCACTGCCATCGTCAGCTGCTTTTACTGCTTCACTAATTTTAACTGCATCGGTACCAATTCGACCATCATCCGTGCCGCCTGCGGCCACAATTTTTTGACCAGGCCTAGCCATTTGCGCCGCCATATCACAAATTCCTTCGGCTATTTTCGCGCTATGAGATACAACAACTATGCCTACCATCTATATTCACTCCTATCTGCCGCTTTGGCAAAAATCGGCCAAGGCTTTTAGCATAATATATGATGATGTGGCCCCAGGGTCTTGGTGTCCCCTGCTTCGTTCCCCAAGATAACTAGCTCGTCCTTTGGTAGCAATAATAGTTTTTGTATACTCGACACCTTTATCGGCGGCCTCACAAGCCAAGCCCAGGCATTCAATAAGCAGTTTTTCCGCGTTAATGCCATTGATAAATGCCTCATAGGCCGGTTCTAAGGCATCCAGCATCGTTTTTTCACCGCGGGTGGCTTTACCACGCTGTTTAATTCCTTCGATAGCGGCTTCAAACATACGAACTGCAGTCTGACCATCAACATCAATAACCCCTTGCGCCGCTTTAGCCGCCCGTAAAAAAGCGGTGCCGTATAACGGTCCGGCTGCGCCACCGACAGTAGCAATCAGCGTCATACCGACAGTTTTTAAGATCATCCCAACGTCAGAGGCCGCAGCTAACTCGTTTACTTTGACCAGCGCAGCACCAAACCCCCTAGTCATGTTAATGCCATGATCGGCATCGCCGATGGCTGCATCAAGATCGGTTAGCAATTGTTTATTTTGGCTTATCGCATTATTTATCGCTGTAAGCGCTGCCACAACTCTTTCACTCATGTTAATTGCCTCCTGTCAGAATTGAACCAAAGCAGGCGTATCTGCCGGAGCAAATAATAGTTCTTTTAATTCTTGGTCAAGCTTCAATACGGTCACTGAAAAACCGGCCATTTCTAGCGACGTCATATAGTTTCCTACATAACTTTTAACAACTTTTACACCGCTATTATCCAGTACCTCTCTAATCTTGCGGTTCACTATGTAAAGTTCCATTAACGGCGTTCCACCAAGGCCATTGACCATGACCGCTACTTCATCGTCGGGGTCAACCGGCATATCATTTAGAATCTTTTTCAACAGTTGAGCGGCTATTTCATCAGCCAAACGCATCGTTTCCCGGTGCGTACCCGGCTCACCATGAATACCCATGCCAATCTCTATTTCATTTTCAGCTAGAGAAAAGCTGGCTTTACCAGCAGCCGGAACAATACAGGGCGATAGTGCCATCCCCATCGAGCGCACATTGGCGATCACTTTTTCGGCTACTCGCTTGACTTCAGGCAATTCAGCCCCAGCTTCGGCTTGGGCCCCGGCAATTTTATGAACAAAAATTGTCCCGGCAATACCACGGCGGCCAGTAGTCCACGTACTATTTTCAACCGCTACGTCATCATTCACAACAACAGTTTCTACCTGAATTCCTTCATCCATAGCCATTTCACTGGCCATTTCAAAGTTTAGGATATCCCCGGTATAGTTCTTTACTACCAACAATACACCTTTACCTCCGTCAACCGCTTTAACAGCTTCAACGATTTGGTCTGGTGTTGGAGAAGTAAATACCGCTCCGGCTATCGCTGCATCGAGCATCCCCCGACCAACAAAACCACCATGCGCCGGTTCATGTCCGCTGCCACCGCCACTTACCAAAGCAACTTTAGCGGCAGGACCATCAGCCCTAGTCAAAACATTAAATCCTTCCAGTCTTTTTACATATTGGGGATGGGCCAGGGCAACGCCTTCCAGCATTTCTTCTACCACTTGTTCAGGTTGGTTAATCACTTTTTTCATAATTTTCATCTCCTCTCTCACTAGAATTTTTTCATCATCAGAATAGACTTAGCTTGTGGTCAGACACAAACACTAAGTCTTTAACATATCACATCCCACCTTTCTTTCTTATGTATATGATTAACATATTTATTCAACACCGGTTGAATAATCGCTAGTTCATAATTTTTCTCCGACAAAATGATGGACTATGTCAACAGACGTATACCAATCCATTCATTGTAATTAACAATGCTAAGTGTTTATATTTACATATTTTTCTTAAAATAAAATTTTCTCCATTATTATATTTATTTTGAATATTCTATATTAACGCTTTAATATTTATGTTAAATTTATCGTTTTACTAAAAAAAATCAAATTGTAACGAAATTGTAACATAACATTCGACAAAATGTAACATTTTAATTGCATAATAATAGTGTGATAAGAAAAAATTTCAATTAAACGAGGATGATATTATGAAAAAGACAATTATAGCAATTTTGATGGGATTATTTTTTATGGGCGGCACAGCAACTCCCTATATCAGCACCGCAAATGCCAGTGATTTTGTTCAATGGTATATGAATACTGATGTTGCAATGCAAAGAGTAGCCAATACCATAAATATTTCAGAAACTACGGTGTCTTACTTTATGGACAAAGGATACAAGCCTGTTGATGTTGCTATGGCTGGCCTACTGGCTATACGTACAATAAATACTGATAGTGTTAACATCAAAATCGATGGCATGAGCAAAATCCTGGCTATGAAGGACAATAGCAATAATTGGTCTGATGTAGCTCAGACTCTAGGCGTTGATCATGAAGCATATCAGCAAGATATGGATAAAGCAAATAGTGTAGGCTAAATTATTACGAAAAAAGAGTGTTGACAGCGGCGTTGTCAACACTCTTTTTTCGTAATACAAGCAAGCCAATTTTATTTACAATACCCCAACCATATTGGCTGGGTAATTTTTTATTTCAAAGTGTTTTGTAAAGTGCCAATCTTTTCAATAGAAATAGTAATTATATCCCCCGAGGTGAGCCACTTTTGCTTTTCTTCGGGGTAACCCATAATTACTCCGCTTGGGGTACCAGTAAAGATAATATCACCAGGTTTTAGAGTCATGTAGGTTGATGCATAACTTACGATAGTCGCACAGTCGAAAATCATATCGCGGGTATTGGCAGACTGACGGATAACGCCATTTACACTGCAAGAAATATCTAAGTTGCCCGAGTCTACTTCATCAGCAGTTACAATCCACGGCCCGATTGGAGCAAATGAATCACACGTCTTGCCAAGCAGCCACTGCGCTGTCCGTTTTTGGAGATCCCTGGCGCTCAAATCGTTGCCGACGGTGTAGCCAAAGATGTAGGCAGGCGCATCTTCTTTTGAAACATTGATCGCTTCTTTACCAATAACAATGACTAATTCTGCTTCATAGTCAACCTTTTCCGCTTTGTTGGGCAACTTAATGGTTTGGTTATGAGCCGCCAATGCATTGTTAAATTTACTAAACAAAATCGGAAATGGCGGAAGATCGACCTCGTCACATTCTTCACGGTGACTAAGATAATTCAGCCCCACACAAAGTATCTTTTCAGGGTTAGTAACACAGGGTGCATAGACGAGTTTTTTCTCATGAATGGTCTGAGCCTTATTGTTTAATATTTGCGCCAGCTTGGCCTGCCCGGTTTCGCCTGCGGCAACAACCTGTTCCATCGTGATAGGTGCTTCCAGCGAGTGAAGCGCGGCCGCTTGCTCAACATCAACGACTCCTTGCTCCGTTTTTATCCCCAGGCGAATTTGTTCCCCTAAGCGATAATTAACTAATTTCATCATAATCACCTCTTTACATGATATTTTATATTGTACATTAGTAATAAAACACCTGTCTAAAACAAAGCTCGTTTTTAGCAGGTGCTCTTTTTATTATTACTGGACCAATTCCACCGTAATGGGCAAGTTAAGAAGAATGGTCCTCACTTCTACAGCAGTATCTGGAGTAGCCCGCACAACTAATAGGTTATCAGCCCGATTGACAGTACTTACAACCCCCAAATATTCATAACCTTCAAAAATACAGTTAACATAGTTTACATACTTTCGTTCTACCCGAAAGTAGACACTGCTCTCTTCAGGCATTTTTATTCCCCTTTCGTCTAAGCATAGCAAGAGGGGCTACTGATCGCGCCATCGGCATAGTAATAAGCTGTTGCGGATGCGGCGCTACCTCAATTTCCACACCATCACTATCGACCATGCGGTTAATTCGTTGATTGAAATTAGCCCCCTTCGGCTGCATAATTTCAATTTCGTCACCAAGCTTCATGTTGTTACGCTGTTCGACCAGAGCCAGACCAGTGGCAGGGTCATAACTTTTAACCAAACCGATAAAATCATGACTTTGATTATAAGTCGATCGATCATAAATTTGATCCAGATGGCTAGGTTTATTAAAATAGAACCCAGTGGTATATGGACGATGAGATATCTTACCTAATTCCTCCCACCATTCGTCACGAAGCTTAAATGTTTCTGGCGAGGCCAAATATGTATCTAACGCCTCACGATACACCTTCACCACTGTGGCAACATAATGAATACTCTTCATTCGTCCTTCGATTTTGAGGCTGTTTAACCCAGCTTCCGCGAGCTCACCAAGATGCGCCAAGAGGCACAAATCCTTGGAGTTGAAAATATACGAACCTCTATCGTCCTCCACCACGGGGAAATACTGTCCCGGGCGACTTTCTTCAACCAAGTTGTATTTCCAGCGGCAAGGCTGAGCACACTCACCGCGGTTTGCGTCTCGCCCGGTAAAATAATTGCTCAATAGACAGCGTCCAGAATACGAAATGCACATCGCCCCATGGACAAAAGACTCTAGTTCGACAGTAGTTCTTTCCCTGATCTCCTTAATCTCCCTGAGCGACAATTCACGTGCCATAACTATCCGTTTTGCACCAAGTTCCTGCCATAAGAGCACCGATGACCAATTTGTGTTATTAGCCTGAGTACTAATATGTATTGGCAAATCGGGAGCTATTTCGTGGGCGATACGATAAACTCCAAGGTCAGAAATAAGAATGGCATCGGCACGATTATCGCGAAGGAATGCCAAGTACTCCGGCAAGTACGGCAAATCATCATTATGAGGAAATATATTGATAGTTATGTATGCTTTTTTCCCGGCAGAATGTGCCAAGGCAATACCGGTTTTTAATTCATCAAGATCAAAGTTATCGCTAAACGCTCTCAAACCAAACATTTTTCCGCCCATATATACCGCATCGGCACCATAGGCCAAGGCAATCTCCAGTTTTTCTAGACTCCCGGCCGGAGCTAAAAGTTCAATCTGCTTCAATGGTTATTCTCCCCTCGGTAATAGGTAACGGCGACACCATCACCGGTCTCGTGGACAATGGTATCAAACCGCAGATCAGTTGTAACAAAATCCAGATAGGCCCTAAGACGGGTGACAATGGTCCGGTAACGCCGTGGTACAACCGCACCGCCTTTGACCATCCCGCGAAAAAGAATATTATCCGCGATAATCACCGCGCCAGGCAACAATTTATCGATTACCTGGAGTAAATATTTCAAATATTGTCCTTTGGCAGCGTCAATAAATACTAAATCAAACGGTCCAGTAAGTTCCGGAAGTATTTGGGCGGCATCGCCTTCCACTACTTCAATTGAACTCTGCCTTGAGGCTTGATTGATAACTTTCCGTGCCATTTCAGCCCTGGCTGGGTCAAGTTCAATTGTAGTTATTTTTGCATCTTCCGCCGCATTGGCGGCAATCAACAGCGTAGAATAGGCAATCGCGGTGCCGATTTCCAGCACCGCGCGCGGTTTTTTTGCCATTACTGCGTCTGTTAACAGCCTCACACTGTCCTTGCCGATAATCGGCACATGATTTTGGACAGCATAAACTTCCAGGCGTTGTAACAATTCATTCATAAAGATTCTTCCTGTTCAATGGCAGCGAGATGTTCTTCATACGTCCTGCTAAAGTGATGATGTTCACCTTTCTTATCAGCCACAAAGTACAAATAATCAGTAGCTGCCGCATTAAGCACGGCGTTAATCGAAGCCAACCCGGGGTTAGCAATCGGCCCTGGTGGCAGGCCGGGATGAAGATAAGTGTTATAGTCAGACGGAATTTCCGTATCCTGAACCGTTAACTCCGGCTTCGGATAACCAAGAATATACTGAATGGTAGCGCAGGACTGGAGCGGCATCCCCATCTTAATGCGATTCAGAAAAACCCCGGCAATAATCGGCCGTTCGTTGCTGGCCTTAGCCTCTTTTTCTACTAATGAGGCCAGAATAATCACTTCCCGAACCGAGAGACCAAGATTCTGAGCCTGTTGGTGCATTTCCGGCGTAAATTTTGTGTTAAACTGCTCGACCATCATCTTTAAGAGGTCTTTTTCGCTAACTCCAGCGGAAATTTTATAAGTGTCAGGAAATACATAGCCCTCGGCTTTATACATAACCTTGTTCGGTGAATTCATATACGCATAAGGAGTAAATTCAGCAGCGGCCTTGCGGAAATTATCGGCGGACGCCAGCTTCTTGGTTTCTAGCAATTCCGCAATTTGATTAATAGTATACCCCTCTGGAATGGTGAACTCACTCGCTGAAGTTACTCCCTTATCCAGGATGTCCACTATTTCCTTAATCGACATATCTCCCCGAAAAGAATATTCACCGGCCTTAAGCGAATTATCCAATCCTTCATATCGGGCTACAGCCCGAAATACCAAACTGCTTTTAATAATTCCCCGCTTATATAACATATCGCTTATGGTCTGGGTTGACATACCCGACTTGACAACAATGGTAACTGTCTCACCTGGTGCCAAACTATGCGGTTGCCCCAAAACACAGCCAATTGCTGATACCAATAAAAAAGCAAGTATTATTAATACCGTATCGAATTCAATTTTACATTTTAGCTTAAACTTGTCCACTGGTAGTATGTCCCTCACCTCTCTTACACCGCGAATATATTATACACAATCCGACAAAAAAAATGAAGCCTATTCGGCTTCATCATCTTCTTCCATAAGCTCTTCATAGGCTTGACGAACAGCTTCAAACTCTTCGTCGGTAGGATCGATATAAGTTTCTTCTCCATTTTCATCAGTATCAATACGAGCGATGAAAACATCACTTTCTTCTTCATCTTCGCAACCACAGCCACCACCGCAGCTAGAACAGTCGCAGCCATCATCTTCAACATCGATCGAAACTAATATGGCAAAGCGTTTTTCGCCTACCGGAATAATCAATTCTTCACGGTAATAATACTCATTACCTTCTTCGTCCGTCATAACCACAATAGGGTCTTCAATTTCTTCAATTTCATCGTTTTCTAAATCAGCCATGGTTTCACTCCTTTTTACTCTAACTATTTTAATACTAGAAAATTGTATCCTAGAAAAAATATCCTGTCAAGGAAGATCCTTTCTTGGCAAACTATCCAGATATCCTTGCAGAATAAAAACCGCTGCCATTTTATCAATCACCGCTTTCCGCTTACCACGGCTGACATCAGCCGCAATTAGTGAACGTTCCGCAGCAACAGTAGACAGCCGCTCATCCCAAAGTTTAATTTGCGTTTCAGGGAAATTTTCACCCATTTGCAACGCAAACTGTTCCATTGCCTGTCCCCGCGGGCCAATAGTCCCATTCATATTTTTGGGCAAGCCAATAACAATGGTTGTCACGGCGTAGTCAGCAACGATTTGCTTTAATCGCAAGAGATCTTTGACTGGCGATGACCGTCTGATGACTTCCAGGCCCTGTGCGGTAAGCAATAATTCATCACTGACAGCAATGCCAATTGTTTTATCGCCAACATCAAGTGCTAGTATACGCATATTGTCGCTCCAGTAACCACGTAATTTTATATAAAGCTTATTTTGATATTATCATATAAATGGTTAATATTAATAAAATTAACCTCTGCAACAAGCGCCGTTTTAATAACAGTAGCGCCTTGCTACAGAGGCAGATTCACCTGCAAAGAACCAATTGGCAAAGAACTATGCACTCAGCCTGATTAAGTCCAATAATCTACCGATCCTTGAGATACGCCCGAACGAACTCTTCCAGGAGCTCATCACGTTCCAGCTTGCGTACCAGCATCCGCGCATTCTTATAACTAGTAATATATGTAGGATCGCCGGATATAAGGTATCCCACCAATTGATTAATTGGATTGTAACCTTTTTCTTTTAACGCCTCGTAAACGGTGCCAATTATGACCGCGGCATCACTTAACTCAGTGTCAACTTTGAACATCATGGTTTGCTCTGTCGGATTGGACATAGGACACCCTCCCTCCCCATAGTATTGACCTTACAACAATATTATATTCTATTTTATAGTCACATTGCCAGCCTATTAGGGAAAAAACTAGGTGATATTACAAAAGTCTAAGAATACTTACGCCATTATTTAAGCTGACTTTGGACGATGTCTAACGCAGCTTTAAGCGCTTCAGCTAATTTTTCCGGATGTTTGCCGCCGGCCTGAGCCATATCCGGACGACCACCACCGCCGCCACCTGCCGTTAAGGCCGCCGCTTTGACAACATTACCGGCATGAACGCCTTTCTTAACCGCATCAGCAGTAGCCATCGCGGTAAAGTTTACTTTGTCACCAATAACTGCACCAAGTACAACCACGCCGGTACCAATACGATCCCGTACCATGTCGCCCATTTTTCTTAAATCATCCATATCCGTAGCATTTACTTCAGCGGTTATAACCTTGACCTCGTTGATGGTTAAGACGTTATCCAATAATTCTTGTACCACCAATTTAGCCAGTCTGGTGTTTGCGGCCGCTAATTCATGCTCAATTGTTTTTAGCTCAGCGTGCAAACCTTCCAGACGACTAACTAAATCTTCTGGACGGGTTTTTAACGTCTTAGCAGCTTGGGTTAAAATATCTTCGTGATTGTTAATATATTCATGAGCACCCAACCCGGTTACAGCTTCAATTCTTCTTACCCCGGCCCCAATACCGGCTTCAGCAACGATTTTGAATAACCCTATTTCCGCAGTGTTAGCGACATGAGTACCGCCACACAGTTCCTTACTATAATCACCGGCCATGACCACCCGAACTATGTCGCCATATTTTTCACCGAATAAGGCCATCGCGCCCATTTCTTTCGCGGCGGCTTGGGTTGTTTCAATAATATTAACCGCTAAATGCTCGAGAATAACCTGATTAACTCGTTTTTCTACCTGAGCTAATTCATCACTAGTTACCTGCGCAAAATGCGAGAAGTCAAATCTTAAGCGTTCCGGACCAACCAACGAACCGGCCTGATTAACATGAGTTCCCAACACTTCTTTTAGCGCCGCCTGCAGCAAATGAGTTGCCGTATGGTTGCGAGTGCTAGCGGCACGTCTTTCGGTATTAATCGCCAGCGCAACTTGATCCCCGGTTTTAAGGGCCCCTTCAGTTACTTGACCAATGTGGTAAATTGTACCGTCAGGCAATTTTTTTGCTGTAACTACAGTCATTTTGCCAATCGGGCCATTAATAAAACCACTGTCACCCAATTGGCCGCCGCTTTCAGCATAAAACGGAGTAACATCCAGCATTACCAGAACGTCTTCGCCGTCGTGAGCCTCAGTGACAACCTGACCATTTTTTACAATAATCGCTATTTTTCCGTTTGTTGCCGCATAGTCACACCGCAGATCGGATGTAACTACACCAGATAAATCTGGCAGATCAATCCGCTCATTCTCCTGGCGGGCAGCCCGGGCCCGTTCCCGTTGTTCATCCATCGCCTGATCAAATGCTGTTTTATCCAAAGCCAAGCCCTGCTCGTCCAATATTTCTTGCGTAAGTTCCCACGGGAAGCCAAAAGTATCATATAGTTTAAACGCCGTTGCGCCGTCTAACACGTTTTGCTTAGCCGTTTTCATTTCTTGGATTTGTTTATTCAACAGGTCAATACCTTGGAGCAAAGTAGTGTTGAACCGTTCTTCTTCCAATTGAATTACTTTCTTGATGTAATCAAGCTTGGCCTTAATTTCCGGGAACGCATCAATAAAGAGCTCAGCAACAATATCAACGATACCCGCTAAAAACGGCTTGTCTACGCCCATTAACCGTCCATGCCGAACCGCTCGGCGCAATATACGGCGAAGTACATAGCCACGTCCCTCATTAGACGGCAAAATGCCATCAGCAATCATTACCGTCATGCTCCGGCCATGGTCGGCGATAACTTTAAGCGATACGTCAGTTTTATCTTGAACTCCGTATGTAACTCCGGCAACTTTCATCATGTATTCAATAATTGGAAATAACAAATCGGTTTCAAAATTAGTTTTTTTATTTTGTAGTACCGAGGCGATACGTTCTAGTCCAGCACCGGTATCAATATTTTTTTTCGCCAGCGGCGTATAGTTGCCAGCTTCATCCCGGTCATATTGGGTAAATACAAGATTCCAAATTTCTAAATATCGGTCGCAATCACAGCCGACACCGCAATCTGGTTTACCACAACCCCGTTCAGGCCCTAAGTCAACATAAATCTCCGAACAAGGTCCGCATGGTCCCGGACCGATTTCCCAAAAGTTATCTTCTAAACGAATAATTCTTTCAGCAGGTACCTTAATAGTATTATGCCAAATTTCGAATGCTTCATCATCACTAGGGTGAATTGTAACCCACAACCGATCTTTTTCTATTTTCAGACGATCGGTAATAAATTCCCACGCCCAGGCAATGGCATCTTGTTTAAAATAATCCCCAAAGGAAAAGTTCCCCAGCATTTCAAAAAAAGTATGATGGCGAGCTGTCCGTCCAACATTTTCAATGTCACCAGTACGCACGCAGCGCTGACTGCTGCAAATACGGGTACTAGGCGGTTTCATTTTTCCTGTAAAAAAAGGTTTAAACGGAGCCATGCCAGCTCCAATTAACAATAACGTAGGATCGTTTTCAGGAATAAGTGAGTGACTAGGCATAACTAAATGCCCTTTACTAGCAAAAAACTGCAAGAATTCTTTCCGCAGCTCGTTTCCGGTCAATGCAATCAACCTCCATTGTTTACGGCAAATATTCTTTCCGATTATACATAATTTAGGCACTATTGTCAATCAGTGTCTGTTTTCATTTCCCCATATCCAAAGGTTGTTACACATGCATTTTTACAGTGTTTTTCTAGTTTTTTCGGTGTGAGCAATAAATTTAAATGAGAGCTTTTATAAGATGTCTAAACACAACTTTACTCACGGCTAATACGGGAACTGCAAATAACATGCCCATTAGCCCTGCTAATGTTTCGCCAATGAACAACACCAGAATAACTGATAACGGGTTAAGGCCCGTCGTTTCTCCTAAAATTTTTGGACCAATGATCGTGCCTTCCAACTGATGAATAACGAATAATAAGGCCGTAGTCTTAGCCGCTAAAAGCGGCGATTCTAAAAGCGCTACCGTTACCGCCGGCAGACCGCCGATAACGGCACCGAAATACGGGATAACATCAAGAATCCCCGCTAAAATTCCAATAATCAGGGCATAACGCACTCCCAAGATATAAAGTCCACTACTGACTAAAATTCCGACAATAATTGCAATGGTCATTTGGCCCCGTATTATCCCCGAAAGTACTTCATCAATATCACTTAGCATCGCACACACTTCCGTTCGCCACCGCCCCGGCAACAAACACCGGACTTGTACCGCAAGTTCCTCCCAATCATGCAAAAGATAAAACGCTAATATCGGACTTATAACTAACCCCACAATATGGGTAAGAATAACCACAACGGCTGCTACCGCATCATTCGCCAGTTGCTGAACGTCAGTCCCCAAACTGACTAGGCCGCTGTCCAAAGCAGTGCGCACTGACTGTGGCAAGACATAATTTTGATAGGTTAATTGCACATACTGAATTAACCCCTCTCCTTTAGCAGTTATCGTCGGTAAATCACCAATAAACCCTTCAAATTCACGAATCAACAACGGCACAAAAAGACTGCCGCCTAAAATAATGGCACAAAATATCACAAGGTAAACCCAGACGATTGCCCAGTCTCGTTTCAGATTACCCTTATAGACGACATAGTTTACTAGCGGATTTAATAGATACGCTATAAATAACGCCAGAATAAACGGGTATAACGAGCTTCGCACCAGCCAGATAAAATAAGCAGTTATGATAAAAATAAAAATAACGATTCCCCACCGTATTTGAACCCGTGAAAACATATTCATAGCCCTGCCTTATGCTATACAAATTATCGTTTTATGAGAAAAGACTTGGCCTAACGCCAAGTCTTTTCTTTACATCTTCTTCATAATACGGTTACGGGTTCGGCGAGCTTCACGCATGAAATTTTTCGTCGTAGACTTAATGGCACAAGCACTTCGTTCCGCCAATGGCTTCTTTCTGGGCCGAGCCAACGGACTCAAAGCAGCAGTAAAAGCCGTAGCCAAAATACCACCCAAAATCATACCATTCCAAAAACCGTTTCGCATGCTATTCCCTCCTAGAACTACATATTGGCTATAGACTGTAGATAATCATCATACGAAATTAGATTTCCATCCGCTTCGACATGAAAAATTTTCACATCTTGGCCTTTGTACATGAACTCAACACAACACTCCCAACAAAAGAACTGATCAATACCAACTTTGCCGATTGCCCTTGCACCGCATACCGGACAGTTATTCAATCATTCCACCTCACCAGACTTATCATTTAGGGCCTGTACGAGTCCGTACATTTTTTCTGACACAACCAGCCGTTCTTGCTCTATAGCCAATCCGGCATCCAGCGGTATAGCTGTACGGCCATAAATAAAGTCAGTTACCAGCCCATCGGACAACTCAATTAATTTTATACAACCGGAAGGCATGTCAACCATAAAGTCAGCTAAAATTCCCAAATAATTACCATTAACTGAATAGAGTTCTTTGCCGACAAGTGCTTGTAGAGCATGTATGCCGGTTGTGTCAAGTAACTTGGAAAAATCTCTTACTACACTAGTATCATGAATAGAGATAGCATTTGCTCCCAGTTTGACTATATCTTCATATAAAATACCGCGGACATAATCAAACCAAGTTGCTTCGCTGACTATTACTCCGCACAATACGGCTCGCTTATAATCTAAAACTACCTCACGAACTCGCCCTACTTCTAAGCCGCTTACTAAAGCTAACACCGGTAGGCCAATTAAATTACTAATTTTATTCATTTAGGCCTCCAAAACCGCTGGTACTGTTATTATTGCCAAAAGAAGTGTTTGCTATTTAGATATTAAATAAAAAAGTCCCCGTTTGAGCCGAAAAAGCTTGGCACAGAACGAAGACTTTTAAAATATTCTATTATGGTGACAGCTGTCCTTTTAAGAAAGAAGCAGTAGAACATATCTTGAGTATTCTGTATAACGGTAGCCGTATCTTGCAATAGCTGCCAAAATCTCCCGGGTATGCTGGGCAGCAGGTTCAGTATCTGCCAAATTGTCTACAATCATCAGTAATAGGCAGGGCTTGTTTTATTTTCCTCTATTCATTAAATCACTATTTCATGTACATTAATTTGCATATCTCCATCAACTAAGTCACCTAATTGAGGAACTATTGTTTTAAAGTGATTGGTATTCATATGAGTAGCTAAGACATCTTTATCTTCCCATCTTTCCAAAAAAGCAAATAGATTCCTATTTTCCATTCCTCGTATTAATTCATAGCTAATATTTCCAGCTTCTTTTCTAGTTGCTTCGATTAACGTTTCTGCCAATGCAATATATTTTTCTATATTATCATCACTAACATTACAATTTGCATATACTACTATCATTGTCTATTCTCCTCTTATTTATCTAATAAAATGTGTCGGTATCCATTCTTCTTTTTCTGGAACATTTAAATTTGCCTTATCAATACTATTAATCAGCCATGCCATGTTATTTCCAAGGGTTCTCATTGTTTGCAAACCTTCTAAATCTTTCTTTACATCTTCTGGAGTTAATCCATGTACAGAATTCCAATACTGCGATGAGACAATTGGCATATGACTTATTGTAAAATATTTGTTTAATCGGTCAAAGGCTGCACTTGCACCGCCACGTCTGCAACTTACAACTGCTGCTGCCGGTTTATTACTAAGCTTTCCATTAGCAGAATAAAAAATACGGTCAAGCAATGCACACAATGACCCATTTGGCCCTGCGTAGTATACCGGTGATCCAATTACAATACCATCTGCCTGTTGCATAAGGCCTAAAAGTTCATTGCACACATCATCTTTAAATACACATTTGCCTAATTCTGCGCACTTACCACAGGCAATACAACCATGTACTGGTTTTACACCGATGTGATATATTTGTGTTTCAATGCCATTCTTTCCTAATGAATCCGCCACTTCTGATAGAGCAGTATAGACACACCCCTCCTTATGTGGACTTCCATTTACTAGTAATACTTTTTTCAATAGAAACCCTCCCAGCTCATTATCCATATTCTATTCTATCAAAATATATTCTATTTAGCGTATAACGCTGGCTATTGTACCGCCGCCTAATACAACATCACCATCGTATAAAACAACCGCCTGGCCAGGCGTAACAGCCCGTTGCGGGGTATCAAATTTAACCGCTACTTTACCTCCCGGCAAAGGTGAAACAGTTGCCGGCGCCTCCTTAGCATTGTAGCGGATTTTTACTCCAGCCGTAATTGGCTGATTAATTTCATCAAAAGCAATATAATTCATATCTTCGGCAATAAGCTCACTGGAAAAAACATCATTATTTGTGCCGACAATGACCCGGTTGTTCTCGGGATCAAGGGCTACTACATAGAGCGGCATTCCAGCTGCCAAACCAAGCCCTTTACGCTGGCCTACAGTATAAAGCGGCAAGCCTTTGTGGCGGCCAATAACATTGCCAGCGGTATCAACCATATCGCCAGGGCGTAAGCTTTGCGGTGCTTTTTCTTCTAAAAACTTCTTATAATCGTCGTCAGGAACAAAACAAATTTCCTGACTATCCGGTTTATCAGCTACCGCCAGTCCGATTTCCCTAGCCATTTGCCGCGTCTCAACTTTAGTAAAATCGCCAAGCGGCATCAAAAAGTGTTTCAGGGTTTGCTGATTAAGGTTGTATAACGCATAAGACTGATCCTTGGTGGTATCAACCCCTTTACGCAGTACATATCGATTAGCCTGGTTATCAAAACTTATCCGAGAATAATGACCGGTAGCGAGATATTCCGCCCCTAGCGCAAAGGCCTTTTTCAATAAACCTTCGAATTTAACATAGCGATTACATGCAATGCAAGGATTCGGCGTCCGCCCGGACGCGTATTCGCGAATAAAATATTCCACAACCGTCTTTTGAAATATATCGCGGAAATTGAGCACGTAATAGGGAATACCCAAAGTATCTGCTACCCGTCTGGCATCGCCTACGGCTGTCAACGAACAGCACCCCCGGTCATCGCTCTCCCGTTCTGTATCCCATATCTGCATTGTTGCCCCAATTACATCATAGCCTTGGCGTACAAGAAGGGCGGCAGTCAAAGAACTGTCCACCCCTCCGCTCATGGCTACAACCACACGTGGTTTTGCCGTCATACTACTACTCACTTTCCCTTTTTAGCTTTATAGTCTTTTATTGCTTCATGCATAGCATCAGCAGCTAAATTGGAACAGTGCATTTTAACCGGAGGCAAACCACCTAATGCTTCAGCTACTGCTGCATTGGTCACTTCCAGGGCTTCATCCAAGGTCTTGCCTTTTACCATTTCGGTTACCATACTGCTGGTGGCAATAGCGGCTCCACAGCCAAAGGTTTTAAATTTTACATCAGTTATTACATCGTTATCGTCAACTTTTAAATATATCCGCATTATATCGCCGCATTTAGCATTACCGACTTCACCAACGCCATCAGCATCTTTAATATCGCCAACATTACGGGGATTGGAAAAATGATCCATTACTTTTTCAGTATACATAAGTATTATCTCCCATCATTGATTTAGTGAACATGACAAGTACTGCAAGGATTAGCCGGCTTCAAATTAGCACTTTCACCGTAAAGCGGCGACATAGCCCTTAGACGATCGAGAATTTCCGGCAAAACTTCAAGTAAGTAGTCTACTTCTTCTTCAGTGTTGCCACGCCCTAAGGTAACCCTAAGCGAACCATGGGCAACTTCGTGAGTTAGTCCCATTGCAAGTAACACATGGGATGGGTCAAGTGAACCCGAAGTGCAAGCCGAACCGCTTGATGCCGCAATACCTTTCATATCCAGATTTAAGAGCAAAGACTCCCCTTCAACATAAAGGAAACTAAAGTTAACATTTCCTGGCAGTCTCAGTGTCGGATGACCATTCAATTTAGCATGAGGAATTTTTGCCGTTACTTCGCGGATAATTTTATCCCTGAGCGCAGCTATCCGGGAATTTTTTTCGTTCATTTCACGTTTAGCGATTTCACAAGCTAAACCAAGTCCGACAATACCTGGAGCATTCTCGGTCCCAGCCCGCATATTGCGTTCATGGGCGCCGCCATGTTGAACAGGTTCAATGCGTACCCCGCGCCGGATATATAACGCGCCTGTACCTTTAGGGCCATATAGCTTGTGGCCAGACATTGTTAACAGATCGATATTTTCGTCTTTAACATTAATCGGATAATTTCCAGCCGCTTGTACCGCATCGGTATGAAAATAAATGCCCCGGGCTTTAGCCAACGCCCCTATTTCTTTGATTGGCTGGATTGTACCGACTTCATTATTAGCATACATTACTGAAATAAGTATAGTCTTATCAGTAATCGCATTTTTCACATCTTCAACATTAACCATGCCATATTCGTCAACCGGAAGATAAGTAATTTCAAAGCCATTTTTAGCTAAATATTCGCATGTATGAAGTACGGCGTGATGCTCAATACTCGAAGTAATAATATGATTTCCTTTTTTACGGTTGGCGTAAGCCACGCCTTTAATTGCAAAATTGTCCCCTTCAGTGCCACCGCTAGTAAAGAAAATTTCATTATTTTCCGCCCCAAGAAGAGCCGCCACTTTCTCCCTGGACTCTTCTACGGCTCGGCGGGCTTCCCGACCAAAGCTATGAATACTTGAAGCGTTACCAAACTTATCGGTCATATATTCCAGCACCAATTTTGCTACATCTTTATCGACCGGTGTTGTTGCCGAATGATCAAAATAAATCCGTTTCACAAAAACTCACTCCTTAATCTGGTCTTCTTTGCACAAATCCGCCAAAGTTATTGAATCAACCACAGCAGTTATACTATCTCGCACCTTAGCCCAAACGCCGCGGGTCACGCAAGTCTGGGCCCGGTTACAGTATTCATTATTTTTAGAAGCAGCCAACAGACAATCAACCGGAGCAATCGGTCCTTCCATAATCCGGACAATTTCGCCTACCGTTATCTGAGCCGGATCTCTGGTTAAAGTATATCCGCCCTGTGCCCCACGGATACTTTTCACATAACCGGCTTTACGTAATACTCCCATTAGCTGTTCCAGGTAATGCTCTGAAATTCCTTGACGTTGAGCTACACTCTTCAGTGATATCGGGCCTTGGCCATAATGCAGGGCTAGGTCAAACATTGCCATCACACCATAACGCCCCTTAGTCGATAATTTCATGGCATCTTCTCCCGCTATTCCGACTAAAACAATCGGTTTTCTTATGTATAAATATAGCAGAGTATAATTTGTTTGTCAAAGGATTATCTCAGCTATTTTTGACTTTTTTTATTGAAATTATGCCACCGCAGATTCCCGGAGCAAACTGCCGTAAATGCAGCATTCCCAGGAAATAATTTACATTTATTTTTTAGTTAGCTTTTTTATTCGTTCAGCAATAGTAGCTTCATATCCATAAGTAGTCGGAGTATAATAACTCGTCCCTATTAGTTCATCAGGTAAATACTGTTGTTTTATATAGGCCCCGGCATAATTATGCGGGTACTGATAATTAATACCATGGCCTAAGTTATTAGCGCCTTTATAGCTGGAATCACGAAGATGACTAGGCACTTGACCGATGTTTTTACCTTTGACATCCGCGATGGCCTGGTTAATGGCATTATAAGCAGCGTTGCTCTTAGGAGCGGTTGCAACATACACTACAGCTTGAGCCAACGGAATACGGCCTTCAGGCATACCGATAAATTGTACCGCCTGAGCCGCGGCCATCGCCACATTAAGCGCCATTGGATCAGCGTTGCCCACATCCTCCGCCGCGCAAATAACAATACGTCGGGCAATAAATTTGACGTCCTCGCCAGCTACTATCATTCGGGCCAGGTAGTGAATAGCTGCATCAGGATCTGAACCGCGCATGCTTTTAATAAACGCCGAAATGATATCGTAATGATTATCACCGTTTTTGTCATACGACACCACTTTATCTCCGGCAATGGCAATTATTTGTTCTCTAGTTATCGCCGTTCCATCGCTGCCCATCGCTGCCGCCTGTTCTAAGAGATTTAGCGAAACACGGGCATCACCATTAGCAATTGAGGCGATGAGTTCCAACACAGATATATCACAAGTAAATTTGGTTTTACCTAAACCGCGTACTTCGTCCGTTAATGCATGTTCTAAAATATTCACTATTGCCGCTTCATCAAGCGGCTGAAGACGAAAAATCCTGACGCGGGACAACAGCGGGGAATTAACTTCGAAGTAAGGGTTTTCGGTAGTTGCCCCGATTAACGTCACTGTTCCATTTTCTACGTAAGGCAGCAGCACATCTTGCTGTGATTTGGAAAATCGGTGAATTTCGTCAATAAACAAGAGCGTCCGTTTGCGGTGAATAGTCAACCGGTTCTTAGCATTATCAATAATCTTCCGTAGATCAGCCACCCCGGCGGACACAGCATTGATTTGTTCAAACTGAGAATTAGTTTCATTGGCAATAATTTGAGCCAGCGTTGTCTTACCGGTTCCAGGCGGGCCGAAAAATATTGAGGACGGTACTGTATCTGCGGCTATCATCCGTCGTAAAAACATTCCGTTGCCAACTATCTCGGTTTGTCCTACAAACTCATCAAGCGTAACCGGTCGCATTCTAACCGCCAGCGGCGGCTTGGGAGCTGGAGTTACAATATCATCATCAAATAAACTCACCGGAAGGCCTCCTCTATCCTTACCGAATAAACTCGTTATCCGTTCATCAGTTATTATCTTGAATTAGTATATTATTCTTGGTAAATTTTAAAAATCCTTGAATACTAAAAAACTACTAAAACTTAGAATTTGTCTTGCCTAAGAATGCGGTTTATATTTACCATACACACTTTAGATTGAAATATTTTGCAAGTTACCCAAAGTACACTTCACTTTAAATAAATTTACAGGTTTTCCCTTATGAGTGTCGAACGTAATCACTACGCTCAGACCAGAAAGGATAAAAATAAATAATTTAGAAGCCACCACAGAAATTGTTAAAGCCATGATCGAAAAAAACAAAATTTCAAGTGTTACTAGATAGCGTGCCGGATAACGTTCTACAGAGCAATTAAACGAAGACTATGTCGCTGAAGTTTGTAAGGTATTTACAAAGGTTTATCAATACATTAAAGAACTTGTAGCAAATACTTAATTTAAAATAACGCCGATAGTCTGGGCGTTATTTTAAATTTTTCGTCATCCTCCGAAAGAAATGATCCAAGATTTGTTTTGTTCATTGAGTAAGTTGAGGTATAATTATCGTGTTTATTATTTACGAAATTCGTACTTTGTCATATACTGGATTTTATAATATCTTCTTATCGGGAAACGCCAAAATTTAACTATTGCTGATTATAAAGCCACCATCAACAAAAGCTATAATTTATAATACGCTTACAACATCTCTATCCCTATGAATGCAAACCGTGAATGGAGTGTGAACATTGAACGATACTCAATCATATACTGCTGAAGAAGTAGCAAATTTGTTAAAAATCACGAAACTTACCGTATATAAAATGATTAGTCGAGGAGATTTGACCGGGTATCGCATCGGCCGTAAAATCCGCATTGATGCAGCAGACTTGGATACCTATATCAGAAACTCCAAGAACCAATCTCCTTCCGGACTAATATCGCTAACTACTCCCGCCGAAATTCCGTCTGCCGGACAAAACGAACTTATTATTTGCGGTCAGGACATTATTTTAGATAGCCTGACAAGGCATCTGGAGGAAAAATTGCCAGCGATCAGGTTTTTACGCCACCATTGCGGCAGTGTCGATGGCTTGATTGCTCTTTATCGAGGCATAGTCAATATTGCCACCGCCAATTTATGGGATCGGGATACAGGAAAATATAATGTTCCTTACGTACGACGGATGCTTCCTGGACAGAGGATGGTACTAATCAACTTAGCTTCCCGGACCGCAGGCTTTTATGTAACAAAAGGAAATCCGAAAGCGATTCACGATTGGTGCGATTTAACGAATTCGGGAGTGCGACTTGTAAACCGTGAATGCGGCAGTGGAGCTAGGGTTTTGCTTGATGAGAAACTGCGAGCCCTTAATATTGACCATAGAGAAATTAATGGGTATGAACAAGAAGAACTTAGTCACACAGCAGTAGCTAGTCATGTCGCCAGAGGAGCGGCCGATGTCGGGATTGGTATTGAAAAAGCCGCCCTGCAGGTACAAAAAATTGATTTTATCCCGTTGCAACAGGAACGCTGCGACCTTGTGATCCGCAAAGAAGACATGGACAAGCCCGGCTTTCAAGCAATTTTATCTGTTTTACTGTCAGAAAGTTTTCAAAGCGAAATATCGGGGATGGGCGGTTATGATCTGTCTTATACCGGAAAAATAATAGCTGAAACCTAAGCCTCAAACATTTCTCCGATAGTAAATGTAATTATTGCATAGTTTGGCCATGCTTCACTCCAGAAACGGCCTCTTCTCATTATCACACCGTCAAAACCCCAAACCAGGACTCTGGCAAACAACAGCCGGTTATTCCTGGTTTTTGTGATTTACAGGATGTAAATTTATCTAACGGTTGGTAAAATACAACCGTTACACCCCACGCATATTAAAAATAATTTCTCAAAGTTTTATATACAACTAAAAAGACCGCACTCCAAAGAGGCGGCCTTTACTTAGTCAATTATCCCCACCATGCCGTTCACCGTTGTTTTGAACCTGCCCTCGGCAGGTGGGTGCCCGCCTGAATACTTCATGTGTCCCCTCAGGGGGGCTTACAATTCATACCCAGAGACCAAGCTCCCATTGTAAATGTGTTGGAACAAAACAATGGCATACACGCACACAGCAGGGCTAATAGCCACATTTATTAAACTATCTGATTATTTCGTCTCTTATAATACCAGACATTGGCACGATTTGCAAGCGTGCCAATGCCGGAATCTTTTTCCACTAATAAATATCTGGTTAAAACCAATAGCTAGCTTATTTTTTTGCTAAAACATCAAGTTTTACATGCAAATCCTTAAGTTGTCGCGGCGCAACGGTTCCCGGAGCTTGAGCCATAAGGTCGGTTGCACTCTGGGTTTTAGGGAAAGCAATAACATCGCGCAGTGAAGGACGACCAGCCATGAGCATAATCAGGCGGTCAATACCCAAGGCAATGCCGCCATGCGGTGGTGTGCCATATTCAAATGCCTCCAAGAGATAGCCAAATTTCTCAGTAGCTTCTTCAACCGAAAATCCAATGGCATTAAAGACTTTTTCTTGAAGATCGCGCTGATAAATCCGGAGACTGCCGCCACCAAGTTCCGTTCCGTTCAAGATAACGTCGTAAGCTTTAGCCAGAACCCGGCCCGGATCTTGTTCCAGGTACTGAATATCTTCATCACGCGGTGCGGTAAACATGTGATGCATTGCCACCCAACGTTTTTCTTCTTCATCATATTCAAACATCGGAAAATCAACGACCCATAAGAAACACAGTTTATCAGGATCAATCATATCTAAGCGGCGAGCCATTTCCAGTCGGAGCTGGCCTAACACCGGATTAACAACTGCCGGTTTGTCCGCCATTAATAATAAGAGATCTCCTTCGCCGGCTTCAGTCATTGCAGTGATTTTGCCAACGATTTCTTCTGAAAAGAATTTCGTAATTTGCGATTTTATGCCGTCTGGAGTATAACACATCCAAGCCAGACCCTTACCGCCAAACGAGCCAACATATTCAACCAAGCCATCTAGTTCCTTACGGGGAATATGAGAGTAATTTGGTACTTTGATAGCCTTAACCCGGCCTCCGGCCTTAAGTACCGATTCAAAGACCTTAAATTCCGAACCGCGTACAGCTTCCGAAATATCCATAAGTTCCATTCCAAACCGAAGGTCAGGCTTGTCTGAGCCATATTTATTCATAGCATCATCATAAGTCATCCGAATAAATGGCGCAGATATTTCAATACCGTTGGCTTCTTTAAACAAATAAGCCAGCATTTTTTCCATCATCTTCATGATGTCTTCCTGATCAACAAAGGACATTTCAATATCTAGCTGGGTAAATTCGGGTTGACGGTCAGCCCGAAGGTCCTCATCCCGGAAACAGCGAGCAATTTGAAAATACCGTTCAATGCCAGCCACCATCAAAATTTGTTTATAAATTTGCGGTGATTGTGGCAAAGCAAAGAATTTACCAGGATGAACCCGGCTAGGCACAAGATAGTCACGCGCCCCTTCCGGGGTACTCTTAATCAAAATTGGCGTTTCTACTTCCAAAAAATTATTGCTGTCAAAATAGTCACGCATTAGTTTGGTAGCACGGTGACGCAGGATGATATTACGCTGCATCTCCGGCCGGCGTAAGTCCAAATATCGATACTTGAGACGCAAGGTTTCATCGACATCAATATCATCCTGAATATAAAACGGCGGAGTTTTTGCCGCATTAAGAATTCTAATTTCCAAACCATTAACTTCAACTTCCCCGGTTGGCATATTAGGGTTAATGGTATCGCTATCTCGAAGCTTTACTACCCCTCGTACTGTTAACACATATTCATTGCGCACCGTCTCAGCCTTGAGAAACGCGTCTTGAGCTACTTCCGGCGAAAATACCACCTGAACAATACCCGAGCGATCTCTAAGGTCAACAAAAATAAGGCCGCCATGATCGCGGCGGCGAGAAACCCAGCCGCACAATACTACTTCTTGGCCCGCAAAGTTACTCATCAATTCCCCACAAGAGTTGGTGCGTTTTAATCCTAGCATTGAGTCCATCTTAAACCATCGTCCTCCATCTCCGTTTTAATCTTCTCTATTAATTCTTCAGCAGGCATTAATAGCTGCTCACCAGTTTGCATATCTTTTACCATAACCTTATTCTGTAAAGCTTCCTCTTCACCAATGACTGCTACAAATCTGGCCTGACAGCGATTAGCTTGTTTAAATTGAGCCTTTAGACTACGGTCAAGATAATCCATATCACAGGCAATCTTCGCTTGGCGCATTTCAGTAATAAGTTTGAAGGCCAGCGGTTGATAAATTTTATCCGCCAAGGCAACGAAAACATCCATTTTCTGCTGGATATCCGGCAGAAGGTTTTGTTTTTCTAATGCCAAAATAACCCGCTCCAGACCAATAGCAAAGCCAATACCTGGAGTTGAATCCCCGCCTATTTCCTCAATCAGCCCATCGTAACGACCGCCGCCACAAACTGCGCTTTGGGCACCTAGCGGTGTGTACTGAATTTCAAAAGCTGTCTTGGTGTAATAATCCAAGCCGCGCACCAGACGTGGGTTAATTTCATAAGCAACCCCGGCGGCAGTTAACAACGCCTGCAATTCAGTAAGATGGGTGGAACATTCTTCGCACAGACAATCCTTTAATTCCGGTACATCTTGCGAAAGTTCTTTACATTTACCGTTTTTGCAGTCCAGAATCCGCATCGGATTACGATCAAACCTTGATTTACAGTCCCCGCACAGTTCTGGCAATTTATCCTTTAAGGCTTCTTGCAAGCGGGTACGATAAACAGGACGGCATTTCGGACAGCCTACCGAATTTATGTACAATTTTAAGTCGGTTAACCCCAGACTTTGCAAAAACTGCTGAGCTAAAAGAATTATTTCAGCATCAATAGCCGGGCCTTTGGCCCCAATGGCTTCGACCCCAAATTGATGAAATTGCCGTAATCGGCCTGCCTGCGGGCGGTCATAACGAAACATTGGACCAATATAGAAAAGTTTGGTCGGCTGAGGATTGCTATATAGCTTGTTCTCAAGATAGGCCCGTACTGCCGATGCCGTATTTTCCGGTCTTAGGGTAACACTGCGTCCGCCACGATCATTAAAGGTATACATTTCTTTTGATACAATATCAGTGGTTTCGCCGATACCACGCAAAAAAAGTTCGGTGTGCTCAAAAATCGGAGTGCGAATTTCTTGGTAAGCATAAGCACGGCAAAGCTTTTGTACTGTTTGTTCAATATATCGCCAATACCGCGAACTATCAGGCAATATATCTTTAGTCCCACGCGGAGCGCCAATTTCCATGATTATTCCTCCTTAGCCTTAAACAAGTTTGCCAAGAGCGCTTCGCGCCGCTGTAAATGGGTATTTAAATTGTTAATATACGAGCGAATGTCCTTGGGGTTGTATGAACTTGATAATTTATGATCACCAGGAACAATAGCCTTGGTCGCTGCTGTCGGACCAATACCGATTATTGTCTGGCGCTCATCGATGATCTGAATGTTGTACAAGCATTCCTTTCCAGGTAAAGTATATCCGACATTTTCCAAATTGCCAGCCATATTTTTTTGGCGATATAGATAATAAGGAACCATGCCCATTTTTGCGGCATAGTGGTCGGCAATAACCAACTGCTTACTGGCTAAACCCTTTTGGGATAACGACAGCCCTACCGCCGATTCCATTAACCTTGAGCCACGTTTCAAAGCTAAAGTATGTACAGTCAGATTATCCGGTGCCAAAGCGGCAATTTGTTCCAGCGTATCTTTTAAATCGGCCTCGTTTTCACCGGGCAAGCCGATAATTATGTCCATATTTATAATAGCTATACCAATTTGACGGATTTTCTGGAACATGCTTATTATATCGCGGACATTATGGTTTCGTCCAATAAGTTTTAGAGTTTTTTCCTGCATAGTCTGCGGATTAACGCTAATTCTTGTCACACCCGCCTGGTACATCGCAAGAATTTTAGCTTCATTTGTACTATCCGGTCTTCCAGCCTCTACCGTAAATTCTCTGGTAGCTGCCATTACAAGCTTACTTTTAACCAAATTAAGGATTGTCCCAAAATCTTCTTCATTTAAGCTGGTCGGCGTACCACCGCCAATATAGAGCGAATCTACTATCAAGTCGTATTTTTCAATAACCGCAGCCGCAGCCAAAATATCTGTTTCCAGCGCCGCCAGCAAGTTCACAACATCTTGCCGATTGTCCGGGATAACTGCCGATGGGAAAGAACAATACAGACATCGCGACAAACAATAAGGAATGCCTATATATAGACTAACTCGCCGTTTATCCTCCGGCGAAAGTAAAAACGGGCGCTGGCGGAGCGCAATATCGGTTAACAGCCGGGCCTTTTCCTGCGATACCGCATAATCAGCACTCAGTTGGCCAATTACTTGTGAACTGTCTAAACCTTCATCCAGCAACCGGTGAACTAGCTTAGTCGGACGAACGCCCCGCATAATTCCCCATGGTCCGGGGGTATATCCAGTTATTTGGTACATCAATTTAAAAATATTAAGCCGTATCAGGCGCCTGACAGCAGTTTGATAACGTTCACCACTTCCGGCTGGCTTACTAACCTCTTCTAAAACTCGGACTTTTTCTTGATCGTCAGCATATTTAAGCACTGTCCGGACCGCCGGAGTATTACCGTCGATAACCGTACTCTCAATTTTAATCGTATTAGCGGGAATGCTTGTAGCTAATGCTTCAATCTCCGGTACTTCAAACAAGGCCATCATATCAACAGTCGCTAAACTAAAATCATCTTTGGCGGCAACATAGCCTCTAACTTTCAACTTTATCGCGACACTCACTGCAATAGCCATAGAATTTTAGTTGATGGTCGATAATTTTAAAATTGCTTTTTAAAGCCACTGCGTTTTCCAGCGTTTCTAATAAGTCATCTTCGAATTCCTTAACTTTGCCGCATAACACGCAAATAAGGTGATGGTGGTGATGCAAACTGCTGGTTTCATTTATTTCATAACGATGCCGCCCATCGCCAAAATCAATTTTTTGCAGTACTTCTAATTCGCTCAATAATTCCAGCGTCCGGTATACCGTTGCCAAGCCAAGTTCCGAAGATTCTTTGCGCACGATACCATAGATATCTTCAGCACTTAAATGCTGCGCCGGATTATCAATAAACGCTTGCAAGATAGTCTGCCGCTGAGAGGTCATCTTGTATTGCCGTTCCCTAAACATATTCCTCAAGTCATTCATATTCATGGTCATTTGCGTCACCCACTCTCGTGTCAATCGTGAAACCAAATATGTTTAAATATAACTTTTAAAAGCGCCACTACCGGCACTGCCAGAATCATTCCGGCCATTCCGAAAAGCTCTCCACTAACCAAGAGACTGATGATAACAGTAACCGGATGAAGATCTATTGTGTGCCCCATGACATTTGGAACCAAAATATGATTCTCCAACTGATGAATCACCAAATAAAATATAACTACTTTTACAGCTAAGGCCGGCGATGCGAGATAGGCCAAAATAACCGCCGGAGCAGCCCCAATAATCGGCCCAATAATTGGAATTGTCTCCGTTATTGTTGATAAAAGCCCCAGTACTAAGGGATATTCGACGTTAAGGAAATACATACCGCTAAAGACCAACCCGCCAATAATAAGGCTCAGCGTTACCTGTCCACGAATATACCCACTCACCACTAACGACATTTCTTCAACGATCTGTTTTCCCGTTACGCGGCTAACCGGCGGCAAAGCCGCCAGCACACAATCTCTAAGTTCACGCCAGTCACGAAGAAAATAAAACGTCAATACTGGTACTACTACTAATTCAATGATTCTAGTCGCCAGACCAATGGTTAAGTTAAGCGCCGTTTTCGCAACAGCACCAAGATACGTGCCAACTGCGGCCACACCTTGGTCGATTAGGCTCCGAAGATTAGCCGGAATATCAACCGCATTAGCCCTTAGTTCTAGTACCCCGGCAAAGGTCTGAAGTTTATTGGCAAGCTCCGGTAAACTACTAATAAATGAACCAAATTCACTGACAAATGGTGTGAAAACTAATATTACAATCATCACCACAACTACTGCCCCAACGATAATCGCAACAAAAGCTGCCATACCTCTACTCAACGTAACCGTTGAGGGCCAAAGCCGCGTGCCAGTAAGCCTATTTACCAACGGATTTAAAATAAATGCGGCCACTACGGCCAGAATAATCGGTAGATAAGCTGATGTCATTTGGCTAAGCAAATACAAGCCGCCAATAGTAATAGCAACTCTTAACCACCCAATCCACTTAGCCACTTTATCACTCCTACATGGCAAATACCTACAACTATCACCCATTTACCCCAGATTTATGTTTTATGCAATAAAAGGATTCAGCTTACGTTCATCACCAATCGTTGTAGCCGCGCCATGACCAGGGAACACTTTTACACTGTCATCAAGCGGCATCAGTTTCTCTTGAATGCTAGTAATAAGTTGATCATGTGACCCTCCGGGGAAATCACTGCGTCCTACTGACATCGCAAACAGTGTATCCCCACTGAATAATATATCACCTGAAAGCAGGCAAATTCCGCCCGGAGTGTGTCCAGGCGTATGAAGAACTGTAAAATTTTCAGTTCCAATTTTTATTACATCACCGTCGTTAAGAACATGATCAGCTGGCCCACCTTTAACGCCAGTACCGCCCATCATCGCCGACAGATTGCTTTTAGGATTTATAAGCATATCCGCATCATCTTTATGGATTAGAATTAATGCCCCGGTCGCTTCTTTAACGGGGGAGTTAGCGGTAATATGATCCGCATGACCATGGGTATTGATAATATACTTTACATTAAGCTTTTCGCTGTTTATAACTGCCAAAATATCAGCAACACTGCCACCAGGATCAATAACTGCCGCTTCTTTAGAATCTTCATCAAAGATAATATAACAATTAGTTCCAATAAACCCTACTTCTAGATCAATAATCTTCACACTATCATCTCCTAAAATTCTCGTTTGCTATCTAATAACATGGTCACAGGACCATCATTAATTAAACTTACAGCCATATCAGCCTGGAATTTCCCTGTAGCTGTCTTTATCCCCTGTTCCTTGCAGTATGTAACAAATAATTCATACAACCGGACAGCCACCCCAGGTTCTCCGGCACTGGAAAAGCTGGGCCGCCGTCCCTTGCGGCAATCACCGTAAAGCGTAAACTGCGATACCACAAGCATTTCACCGTTAATATCCCGCAGTGATAAATTCATTTTACCCTCGGCATCGGGAAAAATGCGTAAATTCACAATTTTTTCCATCAAATATTTAGCATCTTGCTCATTATCTTCTTGCCCAACACCTAAAAGCACGGTCAACCCAACGCCAACGTCAGCAATTATCTCATTATCAACCATAACTGAGGCGGAGCTGGTTCTTTGAACCACCGCACGCATCAGTTTTCACCTCCGGTCAATGGTGAAGTTCGCCGAACATGGTACACATCTTTTACTTTACGCATTTTGGACATGATTTGTTCCAATTGAGTCAAATTAGTTACTTCAATAATAAGACTAATACTTGCCATTTTATTTTTAGAAGTAGTAGCGTTTACCGAACTTACATTATTTTTAGTCTCGGAGGCCACCATCAAAATTTCCGAAAGCACCCCAGCCCGGTCCAGACAACTAATTTCAATCGGCACATTATATACGTTGCCTAATCCAATATCCCAGTCTACTTCAATAATCCGTTCATATTCCTCGCGATTATTGAGGACATTAGTGCAATCAATCCGATGCACCGACACTCCCCGTCCGCGGGTAATATAGCCAATAATAATATCGCCAGGCACCGGATTACAACAGCGGGCCAACCTAACCATTACCCCAGACTCACCTTTAACTAATATTCCATGGCTGGTTTTACTGATAACACGCTTAGTTTTAAGACCACTTAAAACAGATTGTAAATCTTTAGGGCTTGCAGCACGCTGTTCACGTTTATACGCCTCGATCAGCTTAGTCATTACACCATGCATAGTTACGCCGCCATAACCAATAGCCGCCAAAAGATCATCTTCAGTAGTAATATTAAGTTTCTTGCCTATTTCCAGCAAACGGTCGCCCTTTAAAATTTCACGCCAGTCGTAACCTAACCGCTTAATTTCTTTTTCAATCATATCGCGACCTTTAGCGATATTCTCTTCCCGCTTTTCTTTTTTAAACCAGGCCCGGATTTTATTCTTGGTATCCGAAGAAGCCACAATATTAATCCAGTCCCGGCTTGGACCATTGCCCTGTTTCGTGGTGATTACTTCTACAATATCGCCATTACTAAGCTTATATTCCAACGGCACTATTTTACCATTGACCTTAGCTCCCACACAACGATGCCCTACATCAGTATGAATCCGATACGCGAAATCAAGCGGAACCGAGCCGGCTGGTAAATCGACAACATCACCTTTAGGAGTAAACACAAACACTTCATCGGTTAACACGTCTAACCGGAGTGTCTCCATGAACGACCGCGGATCCCGCAAATCCTGCTGCCACTCCAAAAGCTGTCTCAGCCATGAAAGTTTTTCATCATAATTCTTGTCGCCGCCCTTACCAAAACTACCTTCTTTGTACTTCCAATGAGCGGCGATACCATATTCTGAAATCCGGTGCATATCCCACGTTCTAATTTGGATTTCGAGTGGACGACCATTCGGACCGATTACTGTAGTATGCAGCGATTGATACATATTAGATTTAGGCATCGCAATAAAATCTTTAAACCGGAGCGGCATTGGCTTCCACAGCGTATGTACTATTCCTAGAGCCCCATAACAATCCTTTACTGTATCAACAATAACCCGGACAGCTGACAAGTCGTAAATCTCGCCAATATCTTTATCATCTTTTACCATCTTCTTGTAGATACTATAGAAATTTTTCGGTCGCCCCTGAATTTCACCCTTGATGCCTACCGCCGTCAGCCGTTCCCGCAAAATCTTAATAGCCTCTTCAATCAGGGCTTCACGTTCAAGGCGTTTCTCCTGCACTTTTTCTACCAGACTATAATAAGCCTCAGGTTCTAAATAACGAAACGATAAATCTTCGAGTTCCCACTTAATACTATAAATACCGAGGCGATGCCCCAAGGGGGCATATATCTCCAAAGTTTCCTTAGCAATAGTTTTCTGCTTTTCCGGCGTCATAAACTTCAATGTCCGCATATTATGAAGCCGGTCAGCCAATTTAATAAGCACCACCCGAATATCTTTAGCCATCGCCAAAAACATTTTTCGGTAGTTTTCCAATTGCTGTTCTTCTTTGGATTTATATTCCATACGATTTAATTTGGTGACCCCGTCAACAAGTCCTGCAACTTCTTTACCAAACTCTTTTTCCACTTCTTCAACGGTTATTTTTGTATCCTCGACCACATCATGCAAAAAAGCCGCTGCAATTGTAGCAACATCCAGTTGCAGGTCAGCCAAAATCTTCGCCACCGCCAATGGATGCGATATATACTTTTCCCCAGATGCCCGTAGTTGTTCACCATGGGCATCATTAGCATATTGATAGGCTTTTTCAATTATTGCCACAGAAATATCTGGCTGACCAACTTTCACTTGATTGATAAGTTCTATAAACTTTTCATGTATTGCCATATTAAGTATTAACCCCCACTCGAGGCTGCTATCTATCGATAATTTAATACACTATCAATGAATATACCGGATAATCACCAATTAGTTCCCGACCTTTAAGCTCACTCAGTTCAATCAAAAAGGCCGTACCGACCACTTTACCGCCCAATTTCTCGATCATTTCAATAACGGCCTTAGTCGTTCCTCCGGTAGCTAAAAGATCATCAGCTACTAGTACCCGTTGTCCCGGAGCAATGGCATCAAGATGCATTTCCAGCTTATCAGTACCATATTCAAGACTATATTCATAACTAAGCTTTTCCGCCGGCAGCTTGCCTGGTTTACGCACCGGAGCAAATCCACTACCAAGGGCGTAAGCAACCGGTGCGCCAACTAAAAATCCACGTGCTTCCGGGCCAACAACCAAGTCAATCCTTTCGTCTTTATAAATATCAACCAACGTATCAATAGCTTCCCGCAAAGCTGGGCCGTTCTTTAACAATGTCGTAATATCTCTAAATTGAATTCCCTTTTTCGGAAAATCATAAACACTTCGAATTAAATTGTCCCATTCCATCAGTTATCTCCTCTGCTTCCTCAAATTCGACAGCTTGCCGCCATAACTCTACAACCGGCCTCGTCGCCAGTATTTTAGCAAATTTATTTTTACTGGCGCGAATTACCATGCCGCGCTGATAAGTTAATGCTGTTTCAAGATCAAGTTTTTCTTTAGGTGCAGGTAATAATCTAAAATTACGTTTTGTCGCTAAATAGTCTATTTCTAGAAGGTTTAACTCCTCTAATATTTTCAATGCAGCCGCTACTCCGTCTTTGGTTATGCTGCACCGCCCAGCTTGGCAAAGTTTCGCTGCAATTTGGTTATCCGAGCAAAGAATTGACTTACCGCTTTTTGTGACTTCTTTCAAGAACAAGTACACATAGCCTACCGCCATGCGGTCAGGAATTACTTTGGCAATTTCGGTCTGAAAAAGCTCAAGATCATTGACATTAAACAAAAAATGCACTTTAAGCAGCTGATAATTTTTCAATGCGCCAACACAAAACTTCGCAAAACTCCGCTGTGAAATCGGGGGATTATATAAACAGTAGTCGGCTACGCCGCTAAAATCCCACGTTTCCTCCGCAACAACCACGAGACCAAGTTCGCCGTAACGCAGTTTAATACTTTCCTGACGACGAACAGGCATTTTCTCATGATAATACCCAATCTTCCGTTTTTTAGCCGGAGCCATTAATTTTAACTGATAAGCTAGCTTCGCCGCCTGCCGCGCACTATCAACAACAACTGCTACCATTTGTCCATCAGCCATCAAGTTTAAGCAATACTCCAGTTTATTCCGTACATCGCGTGAATCCAGTAAATCCAAATGGTCCGGTACCACTTTATCTATCACCACATCACGAGCTTTAAGCTGCAGCTTTCGCCGCCCCTGCCATTCGTTATACTCCGGGAAAAAGGCCAATTCAACTGCCGTCCCATTTTTCAGTTCAGGTGCTAACTGACCCATATTCCAGGCCACAGCCTCCAGTACATCGCTCTTTTGTTTTACCTTCAACCTGAGATGCTGCCCTTCCTTCCCCATCGCGCGGGCTTCAACCACAGCTGCGCTGTTGGTGCTGAATACCGGGCTGGGATTACCCATGCCATGTGGCGCTAAACAACTCAGTTGCTCGATAAACGCAGCATTAATCTCACGCATCGCCACTTTGGCGTCAATTTTAACTACTGGCTGATAGTCCTTTTCTGTTAACCATAACGTTGCAAGCGCATTAAGCTTCTGACGCAAAGCATCAATAGCTGCTTCGACCACACTAAGTCCTGCAGCAAGGGTATGTCCGCCATACTGTAGTAAAACGTCACTACACTCCGTTAACGCCTGATAAATATCGAAGCCGGGAATACTCCGGCACGAACCCTTACCAATACCATCCCGGAGACCAATCATAATAACCGGACGATAATATTTTTCCACCAGCCGTGAAGCCACAATCCCAATAACCCCAGTATGCCAGTTATCGCCAGCCAATACAATAACCTTTTCTTGCGCAATGTCAATATTAGCCAGTTTTTCTTCTGCCTCAGCCAGCACTGCTTTTTCAATCGCTTGCCGACAGACATTTTCCTCTTCAAGTTCAGCGGCTATCGTCCTGGCGGCATCCATATCTTGGGTGATTAACAACTCTACTCCGTTTGAAGCGTGACTTATTCTTCCGGCGGCATTGAGCCGCGGACCAATAACAAAACCAATTTTACCAGCATCAATATCTTGGAGCGCTATACTAGCAGCCTCAGCCATTGTCTTCAACCCTAGCACCGGTGATTCCGCCAATTTTTCCAGACCAAGCTTCACCAGCACTCGGTTTTCTCCAATAACGGGAGCTATATCAGCAATAGTTCCCACTGCCACTAAGTCCAAGTAATCCATAAATAAAGCATCGGTATCATGGAACCGTTGCCACAACGCCTGACAAAGTTTAAACGCCACCCCAACTCCGGCTAAGTTCTTATCGGGATACTTGCACTCCGGCAACTTAGGATTAATAATCGCTACCGCTGACGGTAAAATTTGCGGTGGCTGATGATGGTCAGTAATAATAATATCCAGGCGTCCAGCCATAGTAGCTACCTCATCAACACCACTAATACCACAGTCTACCGTAATAATAAGCCCAGCCCCGGCATTATATAATTTTTCAAGTGCATCCTTATTAAGACCATAACCTTCACTTTGACGTTCCGGAATATAAAACTCCACCATCGCCCCCAACCGTGTCAGCACACGGTACACAAGCGCTGTGGAAGTAATCCCATCAACATCATAATCTCCATAAACAACAATTTTCTGCTGTTCACTAATAGCATATTGTATCCGATTTACGGACTCTTCCATTCCACATAACAACCACGGCGATGCCAATAGTTCGGCGCTACCGTACAAAAAGGCCTTAGCGGCCTCTACATCAACGATTCCCCGATTGACCATAACCTGAGCTACAACCGGTGAAATATCAAGTTCCCGGCTGATTAACCTCGTTTCTTCCGGTCGTTCAGGAAAAACCTGCCAAACTTTTACCGGTTTATACATCACAGTCACCTATATACCCCAATCCCTTAGTGCGCATTCTAACACGATGGCTCGTTCTTACCCACATTTTCTTTAGTCTCTAGCGGCGGCTCAAGCTGCTCCAGTTTGCTTTTTAACATATAATTTTGGGTTTCAAGCTCGCTCAAGCGAGCCTTAGCTTTTCTTAATTTCAACCGTGAACGAATTTGAACAAACGCCGCCAGCGACATCACTGCAAGCGCACCGAAAAGTACCGAACTTAATATAACAATAACCAGCGAAGTTTCAAAACTCCAATACAGAAATCCAATCGTAACCTCATGCGCGTTTTGCACCGCAAAAACCGCGACAACCAGCATAAGGCCAAGCGCCATAACGAAGTATAGCATAATTTCACCACCATTGTGAATTGTGCTTATTAAAATCATTATTCTCGCCACTATCCTAGTAATCCTTCTCAATTACTCTTTTGCGATAAAAAAGTCACTGACGAAAAGAAAATAATAACAATTATTATCGACAGCTAAATGACGCTGTTCCTTCATCGTCATGGATTAGAAATAGCATTTTCCCCAAAATTACAGTAAAATAAAAGCTAATTACATAAATACCTTCAAAATACAGCGATAGGGTGATTATAATGAAATTTTGGCTGACACTCATTTGCCTCTTGCTACTGATATCTACACCAGGCATTGGTTTTGCCGGACCCGAAGAAGATTACGCGGAAGCCTATAAAATCTATCTTGCCGCCGGAGCCAGCGTAGCGGCTTATAGCGGACGGCTTGGCGAACTAGCCACCCATTATCTTGAGCAAGATGGTTGGCAAATTGACCATTATGTCCAGCCCAAGGGGCATTCTGGAGCCCGCTTTCTAATCGCGAGAAAAGAAGGAACGCCTTTTTACCTTATGGCTATTGTCGGTACAGAGAATAATAACGACATCAAAACTGACATCAAAGTTGACAAAATCTACTTCGCTGGCAATAGCACCGCAGCGTTCATTGCCAATGCAAACAAACCAAATATTCCTGACACCGAACCTAAAGTACACAAGGGATTTAATGAATTTATCCAGGCTGGTCCGTCAGCTGTGTTACAAAATTCACAGCATGTTCTACTATCACTTCCAGTTCTGTTGACAACCGATAAAAACTGCAAACTTTTCCTTACTGGGCATAGTCTAGGTGGTGCAGCAGCCACCCTGGCCGGAGCAAGGCTTATCGATACTGGAATAAACCCCTCACAAATTGAAGTTATCACTTTCGGTGCTCCCGCTATTGGTAATGCCGCCTTTGCCGAAAAATTCAAATCCACCCTTCATTTAACCCGCCTTGTCAATTCAGGCGATATAATAACCGGAGCTCTACAAACCCTGGTTGGCGGATACCAGCAATTTGGCAAGGAAATTGTATGGACCACACCGGACAGCGTCAGCGATCCTCATAAATTAATCGGCTATGTTGATTCTGCCATAAAAAACTATTATACCAAACGCCGCCTAGCTATTGAGGCCGGAGTGGAACTCCCACCCCCAGTTACCGGCAAACAAATACAGTCTGACCTCGTCTACATTGTACCGCTCCAGAATAACCTTCCGGTTGACTTGAGGTCAGACTTTTGGTATATGAATGAAGCATTACAGGATGAATATCGGCAGACATTATCGAACTATATCTTGGCCGCTAGCCCAACAGACTCCGGCACTTGGCGGCAGGCAGCTACCGCCGCTAATTGCCAGTGGGCCATTGTATCAACCGTAGAGGCCAGCCGGGTAAAACAAGAAAGCAATACTTACTACATCACATTAACGCTAACCGTCTACAATGTCACCACTGGAACTGTCGATGCTACCGCCACTTTTTCGACCGAAACCGCTAACCTCACTCCCCTTGAAGCTTTCATTCATAATTTCAGAGAAATAAAGGCGCATCTACATAGCCGTTTTGAACCGATTTAGTGATTAATCTCCCCTTATATTAATGAAAAACAAGCCGCCATTAATCTGGCGGCTTCAGACAGTAGACAAAAGGCGCTGTACGGCTTACGTACAGTGCCTTTTGTGTTCCAGATATTCTTCCCGATTAGTACGTACTATCTGATAAAACTTGATTGAATGGACAGCTTATGTTATTTGCCAGCTTAGCCTGGATGAATACTGGGCCGGCCGGTATAATTTTTGCCATAATTTGCCGTTATACCCTTGGCACGGGAGCGTTTGTGTCCCGCATGGTCATTATTGTCACCAGCAGTTTTTATGTCTGTACAAGACGGCCAATTGAATATACAAGCAATATCACCCTGTATTATTCAGCTGCCAGAGTCTCCCGCGATACCATCGGTGACACCGAGGTCGAAGCCATTGGAAAAAACTTTGCGGCTTCGGGACGCCGCAACCAGCGACTGATTAGTAAAAAACCAATAAATATCCCCAATAATACCCCGGCGGCGATTTGAACATTCGTATGCGCAAAAGTTTCTACCCTGGACCAGGATATGGCGGCGGCGCACAGATACCAAAACCAAGCCAAGCGCGGAAATACAAGCGTAAGGACAAAAGCTATGGCAAAACTGTGGGTGGCGTGCCCGCTGGGAAAACCACCGCTCATGCCTGTCGGGCGAAGAGTCCACGGGGGAAGTTCTATGAGTTTTATCACTTGAACACTGAGGCCGACTAAAATATCCAGCCACAATGTCATGCAAATAAAACTGTAGATTTTCTTCCGCCAAGCCCAACCAATCAACAATGCGTTAGCCGCGATTAAAAAAATATCATTGCCAGCCCCCCCCAGAAAACTTGCCAACGGATGAAGCCAAACATTTACACCTTTAACGGAAAAAACAAGGATAATTGTTATCGTTCCCACGGTCAGAGCAGTTAATGCAGCAAGATTAAAACTGTTTTTTATAGAGTTCTGAAACAACGTTTTCATGGTGATACCCCCTTAGTTTTTCGGTGTTGTCTTATATCCGTAAGGAAGGGGAAATTGACCTTTAAAGTTTTTGCCGTAGAACACAGCTAATTCGATTTCCTGTTGCCCGTTTCGTTGTATAGGTATATTATCCAAAACTACGATTGAGTCAAAATACGGCTGATATTGGGTAGCGTCACCAACATATTTGGTTTGCCCGATAATTAGCGCATCTTGGCCTTGATAATCGGCAAGGTTATGTGTAAAGGCAAAATGGTGCGGAGCATCATTCAAGGTCAACACCGGCAAACGTCCGGCTAAAGCATAATCCACTTTCCCCCCATCAATCCAGCTTGCCGTTACCACAAAACCAACCGGTGCAGCCAGCACGCCTCTGGCTGTTAAATTACTTTCCATCCCGCGCCAATCCAGTGCTTCCAGCGTTGGGTCATTTTTAGCCGACAACGACGGGACGAAGCTATGCAGCCATCCAGTTGCCGCATGAGTTCCCAAAATGACGACAATTATCAAAAAGCTTGCCACCGATCCCTTTAACCACAACTTGGTCGTCCGCCTACCGCGACGGATAGCAACGGCAACTTTTTCACCCAAAAGCGGAAATAGGAAAAGATAGCCTGGGGCTTGCCAATGAAATAAGCCTTGAGCTCCCCACAAAGTGGCTACAGTAAAGAAAATAATGGGGAAAGCCGACAGACAAAGAAAAAACCAGTAGCGAATTTTTAGTGGACTAAGCTGATTTTTTTGTTTTTTCTTTACGGAAAGAACAGCCGCACCAATAAGCGGAATCCAGATCCAAGGAAGTACCCACAACGCTTGACCCAATATATTAGTAAGCATCTTGCCCGGATAAAAGCCATGCCCCACTCCCCGGCTTCCCTGAAAAACGAACGAAACCCAACTATGGTCTGCATTCCATAGCAATACCGGTAAAAATAATATTCCAGCCACAACCAAGGAAAGATACGGTCCAG